>Ga0155059_137_pt1 | contig 71345 bp, 92 predicted proteins | sample RifCSPhighO2_01_FD_106027 | JGI IMG/M metagenome (GOLD analysis project Ga0155059, IMG submission 106027) | Candidatus Daviesbacteria bacterium RIFCSPHIGHO2_01_FULL_37_27
TAATTTATGCGGTTTTGAGTTGGGAAGTCATTAGTTTTGCTGCTGCGTTTTGATCTGCAGCTTTATAAATTGCACTTCCTACAATTCCATGGTATCTTCTGCCTGCTTGTTTAGCAAATTCGGAAAGTTCTCCGCCTTGAGTAATAAATCCCGGAGCATGAAGATCAAAATTACCCTCACCTAAAATTTCCTCTAATAACTCTTTGTAGTGAACAACATATTCAAGTTTATTTCCGGGAACTACAAAATCACGGACTCCTAACTCTGCGCCTAATCTATAGATTCTATCTGGAGCATCATCAGCTACATAACCTTCTTCACTGGCTAGAAAATTTGGTTGGGTCATATGACCTCCTACCAAAACATGTAACCCATTATCCTGTGCAGCTTTAATCCAAGCTTCCTGAGTTGCTTTTCCTCCGAATGGGAATAATATAACAGCATCTACACGAGATAAACGACATACTTTTGCAAATTCAGTTCCCATAGCTGGTATGTCATTTCCGGCTTTTTGATGATCATAAATGATATTTTTGTTGGTATATTCGCGTGCGACATTCACTACTTCAGGGAGACCTAAGTAAAGTCCCAAAACAAGCCCAACTTTGTACCCGCTTATCCCTTCTACATCATGGGTATTTCTGAGTAGTTGATCAAATTCAATTACATCACTAACATCAGCAGCTATTTCGACACTTCTCTCTTGAGGTACTAATAATTCAGCCATTTTTTATGGAACAGTTATTATAGACAATAATACTTACTATACCCCTTTGTCAATACCCCAGAGTTGTGGTATATTGGCAAAGTGCGTATTATTCCTCATCTTAAGCTGTTTCTTATCCTTATTTTATTAAGTATATTAATATTTTTTTTGGATAATGCGCGTTTCCTGCAGCTGCCTAAAACTGCACTTTCTTATATAACAACTCCAATTCAATTTGGTTTGTACTCAAGCGGACAAACTATTAGCAGACAATTTTATTTTATTTTTGCAGCGCGTTTTGCTGCCAAAGAAAATAAAGCGCTTCAGGAACAATTGGCACAGATTATTTCTGAGAATGCAAAGCTAAGACGTGATTTATCAGAAACTCAAAGTTTACTTGAGCAGCAAAAAACTCTTGACCCCAGAGTTTATAATTTAGTTGCTGCCAGGCCGATTGGTCTGGATAGATATTTAAAAATTGATAAAGGATTCAAAGACGGAGTAAAAGAGTCACAAGCTGTTGTATTTAAGGATAATTTTTTAGGCAAAGTAATTAAGGTAACAGAGAAAACCAGCAGTGTTGAACTTTTAACAGATCCGGATTCTAAGTTATCGGCTTTTTCCATAAATAAAAACGGAAAAGCAAAGGGAATCTTAGCCGGGCAATTTGGATCAGAAATTTTAATGGATAAAATTTTACATGAAGAGAGTATTGAAAAAGGAGACCTGGTTTATTCCGAAGGGACTGAAGGGTTTTTGCCAAGGGGGTTGATTTTAGGAAGTGTTGTTGAAGTTTTAGAAAAAGAAACTCAAATATTTAAACAGGCTAAAATTAAACCTGTATTTGATATAAGAGACTTGGAGTTGGTATTTTTAATGCAGGAATAAATTAGATATTTAGAAGTGGGAAGTGAGAAGTGAGAAATTGATATTTTGATTTCTAGATATCTAGATTTCAAGAATTCAAGATCAAAAATATCCCACCTCTCACATCAAGGAATCTAAACTATGAAGACTTTAATAGTTGTACTAATATTATTATCTTTTATTCAGGTAACTTTAGTTCCGCTAAATTTGGTGTTATTAGTTTTAATACTTAGAGCTTATCTTTATCCTGAAAAAATAAACCTATATCTTGGATTTTTTCTTGGACTTCTTATTTCATTTTTAGAATCACAGGCTTTAGGAGTTTATTCGCTTGCGTATGTTGTTTTCATACAAAGTATTCAAATGTTTAGAAAAGCCCAATTCGCCATGCATTATTTTGTTATGATCCCGTCTATTGTTCTGATACTTTCCTTAAATTTAATTTTCCCGCAAGCAGTATCGGGATCCACTATAAATCTTTGGCCGGATATATTAAAAGAGACTTTGCTTATAATACCGGTGTTTTTTATTATTAAAGTTTGGGAGGAAAGATTTGTTGTGAAACCAGAAGTTAAAATTCGTTTCTAAAATGAAAAAAAGATCTCTTGGGGTAAGTTTTTCTGATGAGCTTGTTAAAGTAAATATTAAACACGGGAATTTTAAAAAACCTGTAAATGAGGAATGGAAAGATTCTTTGCTCCCTAATTTTAGCTCAGTTGACGAAGGAGATGTTATAAACTTATGGAGGGTTACAATACTTTCTGCGGTTAGCATAGTTTTATTTTTCCTGATTTTTCTTAAGGTTTTTAGATTGCAAATTGTGGATGGTGCAAAAAACAGGCAGCTTGCAGATGGAAACCGGATCCAGATAAAAATTATACATGCGCCCCGAGGGGTAATTTTTGACAGGAACGGTAAGATTTTAGCATCGAATGTTCCTGGTTTTAGATTAGTAGATGATAAAAAAATAACTTACATAACACGCGACCAGGCACTTGAATTTGAAGCAAAGGGAGATGTTAGGCTTAAAAATCTTGAGGTTGATAGTATAAGGTCTTATCCTATGGCGGAGATTTCTTCGCATATATTAGGATATGTTAGCGAAATAACATCAAATGAGCTTGAAAATTTTGCAGGGTACCGTACAGGGGATAGAATTGGCCGGGGCGGAGTAGAAGAAAGTTACGAGAGTTTTCTAAAAGGTGTGGATGGAGGTGAGGTTATTGAAGTAGATGCCGCGGGTAATGTTCTTAGGGTTTTAAGGAAAGTAGAGCCAATTCCGGGTAAAAACCTTTATCTGACAATAGACTCGAGTTTACAGGAAATTACATTTAAAACTTTAGAATCAGCAGTTAAAAAAACAGGGAGCTGCTGCGGAGCTGCAATAGTTTCTGATCCTAAGATCGGTGATATCCTAGCTTTGGTTTCATACCCCTCCTTTGATCCGGAAAATATTGGAATGTTTTTAAACGCTGCAAACTCACCTTTGTTAAACCGCGCAATTGCAGGAACTTATCCTCCTGGTTCAACGTTTAAGCTTGCGTCTTCTCTTGCAGGTCTTACATCTGGAAAAATATCTAAAGATACAACTTACGAGGATACCGGACAAATATATATTGGACCCTATAAATTTACAAACTGGTATTTTACTCAATATGGAAAAACAGAAGGTTCTGTAAATTTAATAAAAGCAATAAAGAGATCAAATGATACTTATTTCTACTTTCTTGCACAAGCTGTAGGAGAGAGTATTTTATCTGAAACTGCAAAGAAACTCGGATTTGGAAAAACACTTGGAATTGATATTCCCGGTGAAGTTTCCGGGCTTATTCCGGGTAATGACTGGAAAGTAAAAGAGAAAGGAGAAGTTTGGTTCCCCGGAGATACGCTGCATATGTCTATTGGTCAGGGTTTTGTTTTATCAACTCCGCTTCAGGTATTAAATCTTACATCAACTGTTGCAGCATCAGGGAAACAATATAAGCCTCATCTGGCTTTGAAAATTACTGGAGTTGAGGGAAAATTTATAAAAGAATTTGAGTTTGAATCCAAAGATTTAGGGTTTAAAAAAGAGGATATGGAAATTGTAAAACAGGGAATGGAAGAAGCAAATGCTTCTGGCGGAACTGCCTGGTCATTTTTCAATTTCCCGATACCAAGCGCTGGAAAAACCGGGACAGCAGAATATGGGGATTCAAGAAAAACTCACGCTTGGTATACGGCATTTGCACCAAGTGATGACCCTAAAATTGCAGCGGTGGTACTGGTTGAAGGAGGAGGTGAAGGTTCGTCTGTTGCAGCTCCAATTGTTAAAGAAATTTTCAGGTGGTTTTTATCAGAGGATAAAAGTAATTTAATAAAAGATATTGGTCAAATAGCCACAGATTCAGCCAGACAGCTTGGGGAATAAAAAAACGAAATTTGACTTTTAAACTTATAATGTTTATAATAATGTCATGAAAGCTAATTATAATGAAATTAATTATGGGAACGAATTTGTAAGATATGCATACAGGAAATTTCTAAATCATCCTTTATCAGAATCTTTAGGTAAAAGGCTTAGAATGGATAGACTTCCTACTTCTAGTTTTGCAATGCGTGAAGGTTCCATAATAGAATCTCTTGAAACCGTATTAATGGGAGGAGTAGGCATTGCTGTGATTTTATATGCTAAGGATTTATTATTCGAGGGGAGATTTGTTGAAGGAGCTTTTCTAGGTACGGCTGGAATCCTTTATGAATCTTTTCTTGTAAAAAGAATTGCAGATACTATTTTAGAACCCCCATCTGAACTTCTTGATAGGTGATTTTTTTATACCTAATATCCTAAACATACCTGATAAATGTTTAAGCCAATATAGTGTGCGATCGTACATCATATTGGCATAAATCAAGGTTAGCCTTTTAAAACCTACTGAGTTTTTGGTACAATTCCGACATGGTTAAAGATGTTCAATATTTGCTTGCCTTACATTCTATAGACGGACTTGGTCCAATTAGACTAAAAAATCTACTGGATCGTTTGTGCCTCCAGGGGGATGCTCGCTTCGCGAAGCGAGCCTTGGAGCCACGAATAGCCTGGGAGGCTAGTAGAACGGCATTGTTGGAGTGTAGTGTTCCTAGAAATGTAGTTGATCTTTTACTGGAAACAAGGAAGACCCTCGATCCAGAAAAATACATGGAAGAAATATCCGAAAAAGGTATCAAATGGAAAACAATATTTGATGAGGATTACCCAAAGCTTTTAAAGGAAATTTACGACCCGCCATTGGTTTTTTATTACAAAGGTGAAATTTTGCCGGAAGATAGTAAAGCTTTGGCTGTTGTTGGAACCAGAAAAATTACAGGTTACGGAAAACTGGTTACTGAAAAATTTACATCTGAACTTGTAACTTTTGGGTTTACAATTGTTTCAGGTTTGGCAAGAGGAGTGGATAGCGCTGCACACTGGGCGGCAGTTAATGGTAAAGGCAGGACGATAGCTGTTTTAGGCGGAGGACTTAATAAGATTTTCCCTCCTGAAAATGAAAGGTTGGCAAAAGAAATTGAAAATGGATTTGGAGCTGTAATTTCAGAATTCCCTCCGGATTACCCTTCAGTTCCAGGCAATTTTCCTGCAAGAAATAGAATAATTTCCGGGCTTTCCCTTGGTGTTTTAGTTACTGAGGCAGCGGTTGACAGCGGTTCACTTATTACTGCGAGGTTTGCTTTGGAACAGGGAAGAGAAGTTTTTGCTGTTCCCGGACCGGTTACCTCAGATTTATCCAAAGGTCCGATTGATTTAATTAAAGAGGGTGCAGCATTGGTTAGTGAAGCAGGTGAGATTTTGGAGGAGCTTGGAATGGGAGAAGTATCAGGTATCAGATATCAGGTATCAGGGGAGAATTTGGGAAAGCATTCGGAAGAAGAAAAGAAGATTCTGGAAATATTGGAAAATGAAAGCAAACATATAGATGAGATTGGCAGAGAGCTTAAATTGCACTGTGCAAAAGTATCTGCATCGCTCTTGAAAATGGAAATATCAGGTATGGTTAGAAATTTAGGCAGTGGAATATATTGTAAAATTTGAGTTAAAATTAAGTTATGTCCAGACTGCCTGTATTTACACTAGTATTAGCAGTTATCCTTGTTTCTTCTTATTTAATTTTCTCCAGGGGTAAAAATCCGGAGATAAAATATAAAGCCGGAAAATGGCCTGAAGTTGATGTTGCCGTAAATCAGGCACAGCATGTATATAATTTAAGAATTCAAACAGGTGAAGATTTATCTAATGGACCGTGTATATCCAATGCATTGATGCCGGGGTGGGTTGTAGATATTGTACACAACCCAAGACAAGAAGTTGATAATTTGCCGGAGAATCAATGCAGTGCATATTTGGAAGGAAAAGCTGCTCATTTTGTTGAACTGGATTTGGAAGGGAATGTAACTAGAGTTAAATGAAATATTTATTGTTGCCTGTACATCTTTTAAAGTTCTGGTATATAGAGAGTCTTACTTTTTTTGTACTTACATGGAAAAATCTGGTTCTATTTCTTGAAGAGGATCTCGCTGTAACACTGATGTGGAAGTTAATATTTGTACCGCTTTTTCATGACTCTTCAATTGTGGGTAGAATTTTAAGTTTTATATTTAGATTTTTGAGGATATTAATCGGACTTTTTGCTTTTACACTGGCATCTGTTTTTTTGCTGGTTGCTGCATTGATTTGGCTGACACTCCCGATATGGATAATGTGGAAAATATGGGGAATATGGGGGTGGGGAGTTTTGTTTGCCGGGATAGGGCTTTTTGTTATACATATAGTCACTCATCCGCATAAAACTGTTTGGCAGGCTAAAGATTTATGGGAAGCATCACTTTTAAAAAAGGACAAAGTAAGTTTTCCTAATTTATTATCATCTGATGAAGTAAAGAATCTGCTTTCATATCTTGAAGTGAAGCCTGAAAATTTCAGCCAGTTTAATATTGCTAATTTTGAGCAGATTTACCCCATGGCTTTTGAGTTTGCAAAAAAAACCAGGAGTAAATACATAGATTCGTGTCATTTTTTTGTGGCTTCGATTCAATTAATTCCTGACATTGAAAACTATCTTTTAAGGTTAAATTTAAAAGTTGAAGATTTTGAAGAAGCACTAGATTTTCTTGAAAAAAAGAAAAATAAATGGAGGAGGGTTTTTATTTGGGACAGTGATTTTGCAGTGCATCATTTAAAAGGGGTTAATAGAGGTTGGCTTGGCGTGCCGACTCACGCACTTGACATTGTATCAGAGGATATAACGAAAAGTGCCGGGAGAGAAAATTTCCCGGATATAGTTGGTAGAAAACTTATTGTTTTGGAGGTTATTAATTTGTTGTCATCGGAGGGGAAAAGGAATGTTCTACTCGTTGGATCTCCGGGAACAGGGAAATCTTCTTTGATTAATTTTCTTGCAAAGCAAATTCTTTCCGGAGATGCTCCCCCGTCCTTGGCTACAAAACGTCTTGTTAAGCTCGACACAACAAGACTTTTGTCTGGAATTCACTCTGAAGGAGAACTTGCAGAGCGTATAAAACAAGTATTTGATGAGATATCTTTTGCCGGAAATATTATTCTGGTTGTTGAAGAAATTCACAACTTAGGAATTGGAGAGGCTGGGGGTTCATGGAACCTGTATTCTCTAATATTACCGTATCTTGAATCCTCCATCTTTCAGTTTTTAGCGACAACCGAAGAAGAAAACTATACAAAAATTCTAGAGAAAAACGGGAGCTTTGCAAGACTTTTTACAAAAGTTGAATTTCCTTCGGCAAGCAACGAAGAAACCCTGGAAATTTTAGAGGAGAAGGCAATAGATTTAGAAAGAAGAAAAAAGATAAGGGTGAGTATTCCGTCTCTTGAAAGAGTTATAGAACTCTCCGTAAAACTGATTCATGACCGGGTGCTTCCGGATAGTGCTATTACTGTTTTAGATGAGGCGGTAACATATTCCCAATCTGGGTGGATAACGCAAAAGATTATAGAAGAAACTTTTTCCAAAAGAGTTAATGTCCCAACTGTTGAACTTGGGAATACTGGTAAAGAAAAGCTCTTGAATTTGGAAAATGAAATACACAAAAGTTTGATTGATCAGGAAGAAGCAGTAAAAGCTGTAGCAGACTCTCTGCGCAGATCTGCAACTGGACTTCGTGAGGAGAAAAGACCAATTGGTTCGTTTTTGTTTGTAGGTCCTACAGGAGTTGGAAAAACAGAACTGGCAAAAATTCTGGCAGAAGTATATTTTAAAGGAAGCGATTCGTTCGTGCGTTTTGATATGTCTGAATACCAGTCTGCGGATTCTGTGAATAAGATGATAGGAGGTCCGGGGATGGAGGGACTTTTAACAGAAGTCGTTAGAATTAAGCAGTATTGCCTGTTGCTTTTAGACGAATTTGAAAAAGCAGATCCAAAAATTTTGACCTTATTTTTACAGGTTTTGGAAGACGGAAGGTTAACTGATGGAGTAGGAAAGACAGTTGATTTTACTCAGACAATTATCATTGCAACCTCAAATGCTGCCTCGATAACCATAGCAAAAGGACTTAATAAAGGTCAAACTCTTCAAGAGTTGAAAAAGGAAGTGAACGAAGAGCTGCTTGAAAAATTTAGTCCGGAACTTATAAACCGGTTTGATGATGTTATTTTATTTAAGCCATTGTCAGGAGAAGATCTGGAAAAGATAGTAAGGTTAAAACTTACAAGTTTGCAGGCTCAGCTTAAGGAAAAAGGATATTTATTAGAATTTGATCAGGGGTTAATTGATGCACTTTCCGAAAAAGGTTTTGACGCGGCACTTGGTGCAAGACCGCTCCGGCGTTTAATTCAGGATACAATAGAAGCAAAGCTTTCCAGAATGATTTTGGAAAACAAACTACAAAAAGGAAGTCCTTTTAAGCTTGGGGTGGAGATGTTGTAGATGAAAATGGTGAGTGGAAACCTTCTTCATTGTAATACATATCTTTCACTGTTGAATGTATTTTTCTGAATCTTGATAAACTGAGGAGTTCGTGAATATATTTTCTAAAACAGATTCCAGTTAAAACAACGCCACCAGCTGCCAGTGTGTAGTTAGCTACGTTTGGTTCTGGATGGATGAAGTTTTGAGCGATAGACATAAGTGTAGCAGTTGCAATAAAACTCCCTCCAATGCCGGATCCTAAACCCCGTACCGTATTCCAGATTCTTTGACTGCCGGTATCCTTAACCATATCATCTGGTGTAGGATAAAATTTTCTTTCAATAGTTTCTTTCTCCGGTCTTCTAAAACCAATTGGGGTTTGAATTTCGTGAACTATCAACCAGTGACCATTAGGAGTATCTTCTTGCTTTTCGATATCAACCTTGTACTCTGTACTCATGTATGAATATCATATCAACCCCATAACCAAAATGCAAGTGGCAAATTTTATCCCGATGTGTAGCTACACTTCCACGTTCGTTATGACATTATTTGCGATCGCAAAACTTGTCCTCTGCGCATGACAAATATGTGACGACCCCGCTTCGCCAACTCTTCGCGGGGCGAGTCGAAACTAATTTGTAGTAATTAAATATATGGTAAACTAAAGTTTAATGCCTGGTCACCAATCTGTCATTCCAGCGGAAGCGGAAATCCAATTCCGAACTAGAGTTTTTAAATGGATCCCTGCCGGAATTTACCCCGTACTCCGATACGGGGCAGGGATGACAATACTAGTTGTGTTTTTTCTTTTCCAGTCCATCGCTTTTGCCCAAGTTAATCTTGATAGCATAAATCAAAAAGTTTGTGACCGGTTTGAGGAAGATACTGCCAGGTTGGCTGCTATTATGGAAGAATATAGAGACAGAAATGGAATTAAAGAAACAAGAGTAGCTTTTGGGGGAATAGATACAAAAGTAAAATCTGCTGATTACTGGATAACATATGCGGCTGAGGCAATTGCCTACCAGCGTGTACAAGAACCCGGAGGTATCTCCGGACTTAAATCCAACCTTCAGGTTTTAGCCGGAAAAATATTAAGAGCAAAAAAAGAAGTTAGAAAGGTTTTAGATGAGTAAACATACCAAGCTCATAACGGTCGTAGTGACTTTGGTTATTATTGGTACTGTTGTTTTTGGGATAACGCTTAATAAAAATCGTAAAAATAAATTAGTTAGTCCAAACCTTTCTAGTAGTAAAGCTACAGAACCTTCTGTTATTCAGCCAAATACCCCAAAAGAAATTAAGTTTAACAGATCAACAAACCTAAAGGAAGAATTGGATAAGGTTGATCCCAAGGTTTTAGATAGCGATTTTGAATAGTTAACCCCGATTAAATCGGGGTTGAAATCTACTTTAAATTATATATAATTTACCTGTGATAGAAAGCAAAATCAGATCTATTGTTGGTGGAGCATTAACTATAACTTCTCTTTTTACTTTAGGGGCGGTGAGTAGAATAGATGCAAGCAGTCAAATAAGTCAGGAAGTTTTTATAACCTGCTGGAATGTTGGAGATGAAGCTTTAGAAGAGACGCATCTTGATTTACACGTAAGGCTAAGAAATATTCCGGCTGATCTTAGCAGATCCTGGTTAATGTTGGAGGATTTAAACACTGAAGAAAGAGCCTATTTAGCTGATATTCCCTCTTCAGTAACCGGTTTTGATTACCGTGTGCATCAGGGTCAAGAGGGATGGGGAGGCTACTACTTAAAACCGGAAACTGATATTAGAGTATGGGTGTATCAAAATCACGATGATAATCCAGGGGTTATTTCAGAGTCTATATTGACAGCTGAAAGCTGTCCGGTTGAATAATCTGCGTAAGTATTTAGTTCTTGCCAGTAAACTGTCATTCCGAGCGTAGCGAGGAATCTCAAGATTAATCTAGAGAGATCTCTCACTACGTTCGAGATGACAAAATTGTTGGAAAATACTGAATAATTACTAATCCGTGTCTTGACAGATAGATTATAATTAATTCATATGAATCAAGAAAGGAATGCTTCAAAAGAAGGTCGTGAGGATATGATTTCCTTAGATGAAAAATGTAAGTTACAAGATAACTTGAGAACTTGGGATTTTGGAATAATGGCAGTCAGCGCACTTGGAGGAGGATTTCTTGTGAGTAACATAAATGTTGAACCGGGGATTATTAAGGCGGTTATATGGTTGGGTCCATCTGTAGTTTTTGGTGCAAGTTTTTTAATGACAAATATAAGAACTGAACGAATGGCTAATATAAAAGGACAGATGACAGGTATAGAAAGACAAGCAGGTAGAACAGCTTCTTTACAAGATTCTGAAAGAGTCAATAGATAGATTGCCACGTCCTCCGATGGACATCGGAGTCCTCGCAATGACAGAAAACGGGGAGGTTGTGATATAGTAACTTCAACATGCAAAATTTAGTAATTGTTGAAAGTCCAACTAAAGCGAGGACGCTTGAGCGTTTTTTGGGAAGCGATTATAAAATAATTGCCTCAATGGGGCATGTCCGGGATTTGCCGAAATCTGAAATCGGGGTGGATACTGAACATGAATTTGAGCCTAAATATATAATTCCAAGGGATAAAAGAAAAAGGGTTAATGAGCTTAAAAAAGAAGCAGGAGCCGCAAAAATACTCTGGCTTGCAACAGATCCGGATAGAGAAGGTGAGGCTATCGCATGGCATATAGCCGAATTACTGCGTAATTCGGAAGTAACAAGTAACAAGAAACAAGTAACAAAAAATATTAAGCGTGTGGTTTTTCATGAAATTACTGAAGAGGCGATTAAGGAGGCTTTTAAACACCCAAGGGATTTGGACTTAAATTTAATTGATGCTCAACAGGCGCGCCGCGTTTTGGATAGACTAGTAGGTTATAAACTTTCCCCCTTACTTTGGCAAAAAATAAAAAGAGGACTTTCTGCTGGAAGAGTTCAATCTGTGGCGCTTCGGTTGATTGTGGAAAAAGAAAAAGAAGTCTTAGCATTTAAACCGGTTGAGTATTGGAGTATTGAAGCTGAACTTAGTAAACACCTCCGAGGTGAGCATAAGGTTACATCCAGATCACACCTCGGAGGCGGAGATAGGTTTGTAGCAACTTTAATTGAAAAAGACGGGAAAAAGCTGGAGATAAAAAACAAAAAAGATGCGGATAAACATGTTAATAATCTGGAAAAGGCTAAATATAGTGTTTCAAAAATTACTAAAAAGGAAGTAAAAAGATATCCTGCTCCTCCGTTTACAACATCTACCCTGCAGCAAACTGCAGCAAACAGGTTGGGGTTTACATCCAAAAAAACCATGATGCTTGCACAAAATTTATACGAACAGGGATTTATTACTTATATGAGAACTGATTCGGTTAATTTGGCAGTTTCTGCAATTTCCGCAGCGCGCGATTTTATCGGGAAAAACTTTGGAAATAAATATTTACCCAAGGAAGCAAGGGTTTATAAATCTAAATCAAAAAATGCACAGGAGGCACATGAAGCGATAAGGTCAACAGACGTTACGCTCCAGGGAGACTCCCTGCGAAGCTATGATGGTTTGAATAAAGATCATATAAAACTTTATGACCTTATAAGGATGCGGTTTTTGGCATGTCAGATGAATGAAGCTTTATTAAATCAGACAAGTGTGGATATTAAGGCGGGTTTATATACGTTGAGAGCCACTGGAAGTGTTATCAAGTTTGATGGATGGCTGAAGTTAATGGATAATGGAAAATTGATCCCTCAACAAAGTTCGGGGCAGGCAATTGAAAATGAGAAAGAAGAAGAAAATAATAAAGAAAAAATATTGCCAGAACTTGCAGCAGGTGAAAACCTAGATCTGTTGCAGCTTTTGCCGGATCAGCATTCTACTGAACCTCCCCCGAGGTATAACGAGGCTTCTTTAATAAAAAAACTTGAAGAGCTTGGTATTGGTCGTCCTTCAACTTATGCACCGATTATCTCTACAATTCAGGAAAGATTTTATGTAGAAAGATTAGAGAGAAAATTTATTCCAACTTCATTGGGATTTTCAGTTAATGATTTTATAGTTAAATATTTTCCAGATATTGTGGACTATCAATTTACAGCTGCTATGGAAAATGAACTTGATGAAGTTGCGAGAGGCGAACGAAAATGGCGGCCTGCAATAAAAGAGTTTTATACTCCTTTTGAAAAAAAAATAGAAGAGACAGAGACTGTTGCAGAGCATGTAAAGCTTGAGGTGGAACTTGCCGGGAAAAAATGTCCGGATTGCGGGAAAGAATTAGTTGTAAGAACCGGAAGATTTGGAAAATTTTTTGCATGCAGCGGGTTTCCGGATTGTAAGCATACAGAAGGTATGGAACAAATTACTGATGTAAAATGTCCGGAGGATGGCGGGGATATTGTGGTCAGAAGAACTAAAAGAGGAAAAACTTTTTACGGCTGCAAAAACTGGCCAGGGTGCAAGTTCGCAAGCTGGACAAAACCAAAATCCACCTCCGTCATTGCGAGCGAAGCGAAGCAATCTTCTGAATGAGACAATCCTACATTTATATTATAACTAATAAAGTAAACACCGTTTTTTATACTGGAGTAACAAATAATTTAATTAAAAGAGTCTACCAGCATAGAAATAAATTAGGTGATGGATTTACATCTAAATACAATATAGATAAATTGGTTTATTACGAAATATTTGAAGATATTGAGGAAGCTATTAAAAGAGAAAAACAAATAAAAAATTGGCACAGGGAATGGAAACTTAATTTAATAAAGAAATCAAACCCCGATTTTAGGGATATGTATCAGTCTCTTCTATAGCAAGCCGTCATCCTGAACTTGTTTCAGGATCTTCTTTTTATTGGGATTCCGAAATAAATTCGGAATGACGTTATAAGTTTGTAAACTGTTTCACTTCTCACAATGACGTTGTCAGAGTGTCGTCATTATGTGGTGCCTTCCTTTTCCCGTCATTGCGAGCGAAGCAATCCCAAATTAATATTTGACATATGCTGTATAATACTTTTATGACAAAGCTTGACAGTGATTGGAAAGAAAAATTCCCATTTCCTGATTCTCTTAAGAATAAAGAATTTCAATTATATATTAGATCTTTAGATAGAGATTCCCAAGATATAGTTATTGAAGCACTGGCTGATATGGAATGGGAGCATATAAAACAAAGATTAAGTGGTCATTCTCTCACTAAGGTCGAAGGAGATCAAGTTTTAACAGATTTAGCAGCTTCGTCGGTCGATTTTTTTAAGGCTGTGCAAGATAATGGTAGATAGAGATTGCTTCGTCGTCCGCCAGCTGGCGGACTCCTCGCAATGACGTTTATCCTGTCTGTAACCTAATAGACGTTGACAATATAGAAATTAAGTGAGATATTTAATGTATGAGTGATGGAGTTGATAGTGAAACACTGCGTGGATTAAAAGACTTTGTTGCTCCTAATGATGTTTTACAAAAAGCTCAGAAAAGAGGATCAGTAGAAAAATATCCTCCTGCAGTGAGAGGAAATAATTCATTAACAAAGATGCCTCCAGCTAATGCTCCTCTTGAACGATCAGTCCCTCGCGGAAAACTGATAACACCAGGATTTGTGGAACCATCCGCGTTAAAAAGATAATTTTTACAAATTCCTACTTGATATTTATTTTTTACTTGATATTATATAGAGGGCTCAAAAATCCTCCGAGCTCATGAAATATATCTTTGTAAGCGGTGGTGTTATATCCGGAATTGGTAAGGGGATTGCTACCTCATCCATTGCTCTTCTTTTAAAATCCGCAGGTTACAAAGTTTCCCCTTTAAAAATTGATCCGTATTTAAATATTGATGCAGGAACTATGAATCCGATTCATCACGGAGAAGTTTTTGTATTAGATGACGGATCTGAGACAGATCAGGATCTTGGAAATTATGAAAGATTTTTAAATGAAGATTTAAATAAAGCTAACTATACAACTTCAGGTCAGGTTTATTTATCTGTTATACAGCGTGAAAGAGCCTTGGAATATGACGGGGAATGTGTTGAGGCAGTTCCTCATATTCCGGAAGAAATTAATAAACGCATTGAAAATGCAGGGAAGAGTATGAATGCGGATATTGTGGTAATAGAAATAGGAGGTACAGTTGGAGAACTGCAAAATGTTTTTATATTTGAAGCTAACAGGCTGCTTAAGCAGAAGAAATCTGATGATGTTTTACATGTACACGTTAGCTACCTGCCTGTTCCTGCCTCAATCGGAGAAATGAAGTCTAAGCCGGTGCAGATGTCTGTTAGAGAACTAAATTCAATGGGAATACAACCAGATATCTTGCTTGCAAGATCCGAGGTAAAAATAGATGATACAAGAAGGAAAAAACTTGGACTTTTTTGTAATATTTCTGCGGAGGATATAATTGCAGCGCCGGATGTTAAAAGCATTTACGAAGTGCCGGTAAACTTTGAGGAAGAAAATTTAACTGAAAGGATTTTGGGAAAGCTAAAACTTAAAAGGAAAAACAAAGACTTAAGGGAGTGGAGAAAATTTACTAATAAAATTAAATCTGCAGAAAAACAAATAAAAATTGGAATTGTTGGCAAGTATTTTTCTACAGGGGATTTTACTCTTTCTGATTCATACGTTTCTGTAATAGAAGCAATAAAACATGCTTCCTGGACGCAAGGGTTTAATCCGGAAATTACGTGGGTAGACTCCGGGAAAATATTAAGTGATTTAAGTCTCTTAAGTAACTTAGATGGTGTTATAGTTCCGGGGGGATTTGGTTCCCGTGATATAGATGGGAAAATTGAAGCCATAAAATATTGTAGAGAGAATAAGATTTCGTATTTGGGTCTTTGTTACGGAATGCAAATGGCTGTTATTGAGTATGCAAGAAATGTTTTAAGGCTTCAAAATGCCAACACAACAGAAATTGACCCAGGTACAAAATTTCCCGTAATTCATATCATGCCGGATCAGGAAAAGAAGATGCTGGAAAGAGATTACGGAGCAAGTATGAGACTTGGAGCATGGGATTGTAAATTAAAACCTGGCACCATGGCAAAAAAGTTGTATGGGAAAAGTGAAATATCCGAAAGACACAGACACAGATATGAATTTAATAATCAATATCTGAAAGAACTCGTTAAAAATGGTATGGTGATTTCCGGAACATCTCCGGATGGAAAACTGGTAGAAATAATAGAACTCAAAGGTCATCCGTTTTTCGTCGGAACTCAATTCCATCCGGAGCTAAAAAGTAGGCCCTTAAATCCGCATCCCCTGTTCATGGGATTTATCAAAGCAGCGAGTTTACATTGAGCGTAGTCGAAGTGTCATTGCGAGGAATTTAGTGACGAAGCAATCTATTAATTTGATAGATAGTGTATACTATTAGAAATATGTCAGAGGTGATAAGACAATCATATTTTGAAATAGCTAATAATCAATTTGTCGATAGGGGAAAATCAACAGTAATAGCTGAAAAAGGATCGGATAGATTTTTAAAGAGGTTGGGTTTGGGTTTTACTGTAATGGTAGGATGTGCGGCTGTTACTGGTTATTTAGGAACATTGATTGGAGCCACGATACTTGGGCTTCCAAAAGAACCTTTTTTCGGGTTAGAGACTCCTCCAGAAATTATAAGTGATAGAGAATTATTGAAGCTAACTCTTTTTACAATAACTAGCACTTTTGGAGGGATGTTTGTGTCATTTCCAGTATCAGATAGACTAGAAAAAGTTTTAGGAATCTCCAGAGATTATTGATTTCTTGCGAATTGTCTTTTCTCATCTATTTTCCCTAGTTGAAAAAGCTCATTATAGTAGTATAATCTTTGCGATATGGTAGGAATGGAATCAGAAAATATTACTGAGTTGGCAAAAGCTTTAGTGGAGCGTAGTCAGTTGGAAGCCGAGAGAGTAAATGACAGGATAGTTGGAATAGCAGGTATGGAAATAAAACCTACTAACCCTTCAATGGAGAAAGCATTGAAAACTGCATCAATTGGGTGGTTTGAAGATGCTCTGAGACATCCTGATAAATTTACAAGTGCCAGATTTTTTAAACAGTGTTTTGAATTATGTTGATGATGAGGATTTGGTAACTATAGCTCTAGAGCTTAGTCAATCTGAAAAGGATGGTTTGGAAATTCGCCCTGACGAGATACTTGCCATTTTAAAAGCAGGAACGGAATATACTGCAAATTTCATACCTTCGTCCTTACTTTCAGAGCCTTTATATTTAGTAAGGAATGTTGACTTTGCTAGAAGATTGGCGAAGGATGAAAATATACCTGTTGAGAATGTATACAGAGAAGATGTGCTATACGATAGGTTAATAGGTATGGTTTATTCTCCACAAGAAGTTGTAAAAACTGCCCTGGGAATACTGGACAATACTACTATCGATAAACTTCTTGATCTTGGTTTGAATTTATCTTTACAAGCTGAGATGATAGCGGATGGAGAAATTGATGAAGAAATTAAAAAATTGAAATTAGAAAAAACGAAGAGGGAAATGAAAGAAGATGAAAGTTTCTTAAGTGGTTTTGAGGCGCAACTTGCGGGTGTTAAGAAAGAAGTGGGTAGATACACTATGGAAACTATAAATAGGATTTGGGGTTCTGAAGCATTTCATAGTTTACCTGAGGATTTGCAAGAGAGATTAAAATCCGGAATTTGAATAATAAACAATAAGGTCTGTTTTCCCTACTTGAAATATGCACCAGTTTTGTTTAAATTGGGTTACTATGCCAAGAAGTAATCAGAATAATAGATCCCGAAACAAGTTCGGGATGACAATGTCAGCTCAGAATGACACGAAAAATATAGTTGGTACCCTTCCTGACTTTGCTATTAAGGAATATATTAAGAAAAAGATTATAAAGATTGATCCGCTTCCAAAAGATTGGGAGGATTGTATTGATGAGGTTACAATTGATTTTCATCTTGGAAATACCCTTCGCGTTTTTACAGCATCAGGACTTAATACAATCGACACTCTTCATACTTCCAAAGAAGAAATGGAGGGAATGATGCAAACAATTGTATTAAAACCAGGCCAGCCGTTTATTTTAACTGAAAACGATTTTGTTATTGCTACAACAAAAGAACGTTTGACTATTCCTGATGATATTATCGGGCATTTACACGGAAAATCTTCATTGGCAAGACTTGGAATCGTAGTACATTCAACTGCAGCTAGATTTGATCCTGGTTGGGACGGGCACCCGGTTTTAGAATTCGGGACATTTTTAAAAGGCAAGAAAATTGTAATTTATGAAGGCAATCCGATTTGTGCTTTTTCTTTTGAAAAAATGGGTGCAAGTGTAAAAAGACCTCACAGTAAAAATCCCAGATCTTATGGTGGGAGTAAGCTTCCGGAAGTTTCCCATATTTCAGAATACTCAAAAAGGAAATAAAAATGTCTGTTATTGGGCTTGATACAGTTTTAAAACTTATTAAACTGGAGGAGAAATTGATTGAAGACCTCGGAGAAAGGGAACTTCAAAATCCGGAAGGGGTTGGTGTAGATTTAAGACTGGGAGCTTTACACAAAATAGTAAAAGGGGGAGCATTTATAGAAGTGGATGGGGAAGAGGGGTTAGGGAAAAGGAAAGGGGTTGAAACTAGGGAAATAGCACATTTTGTGAATGGCGGGAAAAAACAGAAAGAAATAATCATAAAACCTGGAGATTATTTTTTGGCACAAACTGTGGAGACTATCAATACTCCACAGGACCTTATGCCTTTGGTTTTTCCCCGGACCAGTCTTTTTAGAGCAGGACTTTTGCTTTTAAATTCTAAAACAGATCCAGGATATAAGGGGAAACTTACGATGGGACTTACAAATTTATCCCCGTTTTCTGTAAAACTTCAGATGGGAGCTAGAATTTGTAATGTAGTTTTTTTCAAAATTGAAGGGAAAACTGTAAACTATAGAGGTCAACATCAAGGAGGAAGAGTTAGTCCGGAAAAGGTGGAAAGGCAGGTGTAAGTTCGCTCGATCGGATATGTTCGATTCTCAAAATCGCTTCGCTCTGAGAATCTCTATATCTCGATCTTCGCTCGCTTAGATAAGAAGGAGGAGGATATATGGGAAAACAGCAAAAACATCCAGAGTATCAGTATTTAGATTTATTACAGGAAATCCTTGATACAGGAATAAAAAAGGTTGATCGAGGGACTAACGTGGTTTTGTATTCCTTGTTTGGAAAACAAACCAGATATGATTTGTCAAAAGGATTTCCGCTTCTCACCACAAAAAAAGTTTACTGGAAGGGAGTTTTACATGAACTCTATTGGTTTATTTCTGGTCAAACAAATATTAAATATCTTGTAGATAACAACGTCCATATTTGGGATGATTACCCTTATAAAAGATACAAGATACAAGTAACAAGTAACAAATCAAAAATTTTGACTAAGGAAGAGTTTATAGAAAAAATTGCAAGAGATAAGAAGTTTGCAAAAAAGTGGGGGGAGCTTCCGAAGATTTATGGAGAGATGTGGAGAAATTGGCCAACCAGGACTCGTGGTCGGACGATTGATCAATTAAAGTGGGTCCTGCAGGAGTTAAAAGATGATCCTGATGCAAAAAATTTAATAATTAATTCCTGGAATCCAGAATATCTTTACACAATGGCAGAGAAAAAAGATGCATCTCTTTTTCCGATTTGTCACAACATGTATCAAATATCAAATAGAAACGGGAAGTTGTCATTACAGCTCTATCAGCGCTCAGCGGATATTTTTTTAGGCGTTCCTTTTAATATTGCAAGTTATGCCCTTTTGACAATTATTTTGGCAAAAATAGCAGGACTTGAACCAGGGGAATTTATCCATACCTTTGGAGATGTGCATATTTACGAAAACCATATTGAACAAGTTAAAGAGCAATTAAAAAGAAAGCCAAAGTCATTTCCTACAATAAAATTGGATCCAAAACTAAAATTATTAGATTCTTTCAAGCCGGAAATGGTAACTCTGGAAAATTATGACCCGCATCCCGGTTTAGCCGGAGAGCTTACAGTTGCCGGAGGACTTTTTGATCCCAAAACCGGCAGAATGGCAGGGATTGTATGATAAGTATAAAATAAGTGTCACCTGAACTGACCAACGTCATCCTGAACTAGTTTCAGGATCTAATAAAAAGATGCCGAAATAAGCGAAGCTTGATACCTCGTATTAAATTCGGCATGACTATTAATATATGAATATAGAGATAGTACCAAGTATTGGAATTTTAGTTTTCAAAGGAGGAGATGTTTTAGTTGTAAAACATGGAGAGGCGGCAGGACATGTAACAGGTGTTTATGGAATACCTTCTGGTAAATTAGAAGGAAGATCAGAAAAAGAAGTTGCAGTTAAAGAGTTGGAAGAAGAAACCGGACTGCAAACTAAAGAAGAGGATTTATTAGAATTTCCAGATAATCATTTTTCAGCAGATATTTCCAGAAAAGACGGAACAATAAAAAGATTTCCCTGGACAGTTTTTATTTGCACAAAATATTCAGGAGAGTTAAGAGGAACTGAAGAAACTATTCCTGAATGGGTAGCAATTTCTAAACTCAATACATTGGAATCACTTTTACCAAATGTTATCGAAGCCGCAAAGAATGGATTAAGTTTTTTCCAAAGTCATCCTGAATTTATTTCAGGATCTTAAATGAAAGCAGGATATATTTACATACTCACTAATTTTCATAACTCAACTTTTTATATCGGTGTTACAAGTAATTTAGAAAAAAGAATTTATGAACACAAAAACGAGCTCCTAGATGGATTTACGAAAAAGTATAGACTAAAAAAATTAGTCTACTTTGAAGAATATTCTCAAATAGAAGAAGCCATTGTAAGAGAGAAACAATTAAAAAACTGGCACAGAGATTGGAAAATTAATTTAGTAAAAAAAACTAATCCTGATTTAAAAGATTTATCTGAAGGTATATAATAACTTCATCAACTGTCGTCATCCTGAGCTTGTCTCAGGATCTAAACACAAAAGATGCCGAAACAAGTTCGGCATGACAATCAATATATGTTTAACCATGCTCCAAAAGATTATAAATGTCCCGTATGTTTAGGTATTAAAAAGATTGATAGTGTAGATACTCTAATTAGACCGAGTGATATTATTTACCAGGATAATTTAGTGACAGTACTTATTAACTCTTTCTTTATAAGTAATAATGCTGGACATGTTATTATTGTTCCTAATGAACATATCGAAAACATTTTTGATTTACCTGATAATCTCGCAGAGCATATAACCAAATTGTCAAAAAAAGTAACCATAGCATTAAAAGAAGTTTATAAGTGTGAAGGTGTTACTCTCTTACAAAATAATGAGCCCGCGGGTGATCAGCATGCCTTTCACTATCACTTACATGTTATTCCACGATATGATAAGGATAATTTATCTCAAAACCTGACAAATAAAAAAGCAACAACTCCAGAAGAACGGTTACCATATGCTGAAAAACTTAAGAAATATTTAGATGCCGAAACAAGTTTGGTATGACAGAATGTAACATCTATGAAAATTTCAATTATTGCAGCAATGGATGAGAAAAGAGGAATTGGGAAAGATGGAAAACTGCCGTGGAATATTCCATCCGAGCTTAAACATTTTAAAGAGATTACAATGGGTCATCCAATTATAATGGGGCGGAAAACATATGAGGCAATTGGAAGGTCGCTTCCTGGAAGAACGAACATAATAATAACAAGGGGGAAGGGGGAAGGGGGAAGGGGGGAAGTTTTGGTAAATTCCGTGGAAGAAGCGCTGAAAATTGCCAAAGAAAGTTCAGGAAGTGATGAGATTTTTGTCATTGGAGGGGGACAAATCTTTTCCCAGGTTATGGAAAAAGTAGATAAACTTTACTTAACTTTAATAGAAGGAGATTTTAAAGCAGATACTTATTTTCCGGAATATTCTGATTTTAAAAAAGTTATTTTTGAAAAATCCGGAGAATTCGAGGGATTAAAATATAAATTTTTGGATCTTGAGAGATAAAAATGGTAAGTAAACCTTTGGGTTGACTAATTATAATAAATATAGATAATTAGTTTAAAGCTTTCGGATAATATAATTTCAAATTTAATCAATGGCAGGTATGGAAAAAAGGTTAGATAGAATAGGATTATGTTTAGCTTGTGGTGTAAGTATCCATAAGACTCCGTTAAATAAGGATCATTATTTTCCTCAGGCCATGCTTACTTTTCCTCAAAGTATTGATCGTGAAGAGCATCCCTTTAGAAGACTTATTTTAGACAAAGCCAACATTTTTAGATTATGTATCCCTGATCATATAGAAATAGATAGAAAAAAAATGGAAGCGTATGGTGGACCAAATGTTGTGGATATAGATCCTGTAGCGTTGGTGCACTTTTTAAGTAGTTATCCTGTGACAAATAATCCTCGATATAGGACAGTACAGATTCTAAATATGATTGAATCGCACAGCCGTTTTATTAGCTCTGTTGGAAAATTAAATGGAGAATTCCCAAAAAGCTTAGCTAATAGGTATAAAGAAGCAGCTGGTGCATCAAAGACACTAATAGTTGAACAGTTAGTGTCGGTTTTACACAAAATGAGTGTTTGACTTTTTGGATGAAGTGAATTAAAATACTCACATCACACATCTACCATTTTAAACTTTCCTGAAACTTCAGGTGGTAGAGAGGAATAAGGAAATAAATGAATATACCGACCTTACAACAACTTTTGGAAGCTGGTGTTCACTTTGGACACAGAGTTTCTCGTGGAAATCCCAGAATGAAGCAATATATTTATGGAGTTCGGGATGGAGTCCATATTATTAACCTGGAGCTTTCAGAAAAGGGACTTAGCTCGGCATTAGATTTTGTAAAGGAGCTTGGAAAAAGCGGCGGAGTTTTACTTTTTGTTGGGACAAAGAAACAGGCTCAGGAACTTATAGAGACAGAGGCAAAGAAGATAGGAGCACCGTTTATGACCTCCCGCTGGATTGGGGGTTTTTTAACTAACTTTGAGGAAATATCCAAAAATATTAAAAAACTAAAAGAGCTGAAAGAACAAAAAGAAAAAGGTACTCTCTCAAAATACACAAAAAAAGAGCAGCTTTTAATTGACAGAAGAATCTCTAAACTTTCTCAAGATTTAGGGGGAGTTGAGGATCTGGAAAAACTTCCCGGTGCAATATTTGTAGTTGACGGAGCAAGGGAAGATATAGCGCTTAGAGAGGCGAGAAGGGTTAATATTTCAACAGTTGCGATAGCTGATACAAATTCTGATCCTACCTTAATGGATTTTCCAATTCCGGGTAATGATGATGCTATCAAAGCTATTAAAATAATTGTAGAATCAATAGCGCTAGCATACGGAGAAGGAAAAAAAGAGGCAGGTAAAGCTGCTGAGAAAGCAGAAGCAAAAAGGATGAAAGATGAAAATAAAAAATCTGAAGAATTGCCTGATGAAGTGAAAGAAGAAGTTGCAGAAGCGGAGGAAAAAATAGAAAAAGATGAGTTGGAAAAAAGCGAGAGGAAAGTGACATCGTAGATGTCATCCCGGACTTGATCCGGGATCCATGCAATAAGTATTTGAATGGATTCTTGCCTACGTGGGAATGACAAAAGGGGAAAAATATGAATTTAGATGATATTAAAAAATTAAGAGAAGAAACCGGAGCCGGGATTGCCGACTGCAAGGAGGCTCTGAGCTTGTCGAAGGGCAGCTTGGAAAAAGCAAAGGAGTGGTTGAAAGCACACGGAATGGATAAAGCAGCAGGGAAATCTGATAGAGAAGTTAAACAGGGACTCGTAGAAGTTTATTCTCACAATGGTAAAGTAGGAGTTTTAGTAGAGTTACTTTGCGAAACAGATTTTGTTGCCAAAACAGGGGATTTTAAGAATCTTGCACATGAGATAGCTCTTCAAGTAGCTTCAATGAATCCATCAGAGGTGGAAGAATTACTTAAACAAGAGTATATTAGAGATAATACTATGACAATAGATCAGCTGGTAAAATCTGTTGTAGGGAAACTCGGAGAGAATATTCAGATAGGTCGGTTTGAAAGAATAGCACTTGGAGAATAGGATATTTCCTCTTTTCCTCGCATCATATGGATCCAATGCTTAATGTACCTAATACAAAGATTGAAACAGCAATTGAACATTTTAAAATGGATCTTTCCGGAATTCGTGCGGGACGGGCAAATCCAACTCTTATTGAAAATATCTCAGTTGATGCATATGGTGAGAAAATGAAACTTATGGAAGTTGGTACAATTTCTGCACCCCAGCCAACTCTTCTTACAATTCAGGTTTGGGATGCAGGTTTAGTAGAAAAAGTTATTAAAACTATTCAAGAAGCGAATTTAGGTTTGAATCCTTCTCATGACGGGCAAATAGTAAGGATTCCAATTCCTCAGCTAACCGAAGAAAGAAGACAGGAGTTTGTAAAACTTACATATTTAAAACTGGAAAATTCAAAAGTTGAGATTAGACAAATAAGACAAGATAGCAGACAGGATTGGATGAAAGAAAAAGAAGCCGGGACAATTTCCGAGGATGAATTTTTCAGAAGAGAAAAACTACTGCAGGAGCTAGTAGATAAAAAAATACTGGAAGTTGAAGAACTGGTAAAGAAAAAAGAGGAAGAACTATTGGAGATATGAACCACTTGTCATCCTGAATTTAATACGAAGTATCAAGCTTTGCTTATTTCAGGATCTTTATTTTTTGAGATTCCGAAACATCAGCCAAAGGCTGATCGTCCTTTGGACGAAGTTCGGAATGACGGTTTTTAAACTATGGTATTTACTGTAATAATTTTCATAATAACCTTATTTATCTTGGTTGTTATTCATGAACTAGGTCATTTTTTGGTGGCCAAAAAATTCAATATTAAAGTTTTAGAGTTTGGATTTGGGATCCCTCCAAGAGCTTTTGGTAAAAAGTTCGGAGAAACCTTAGTTTCTCTAAACTGGCTTCCGTTCGGAGGGTTTGTAAAACTTCTAGGGGAAGATGAAACGGATAAAAAAGCTTTAGAAAATGAAAGATCTTTTGCATCGCAAAAAGTTGGTAAAAGAATAGCTGTTGTTGTTGCGGGAGTTGCTATGAACTTAATATTGGCTTGGGTACTGTTCTACGTAGTTTTAGGTTTCCAGGGATTCAAAGTGCAGTTTCCGCTTTTTTTAGATCATAAATTTATCGGAGTAGAACAAAAAAATGAGTTAAGTATTTTGATTTCATCTGTTACTAAAGACTCTCCAGCAGAATTAAGTGGTATAAAAGCAGGGCAAAAGGTCGTAACCATTAATGATGAATTTGTTAAAAGCAGGGAAGATTTAGTTTTAAAAACCAGGGAACTTGCAGGTCGCGAGTTAAAACTAACTGTTTCTGATCCGTCAGGAAATGAATTTAAAAGTGTTCAAATTATTCCCAGAAAGGATCCTCCGAAAGGACAGGGTCCGCTTGGAGTATCTTTGGCAGAAGTTACAATTGCAAATTTACATTATGCAAATCCTTTGGAAAAAGCCTTTGCAGGTCCGATACATTCTATAAATGTTGTGGCATATTCCGGAAAAATTTTAGGAATGTTTATTTCTGAATCTATCCAAACAAGAAAACTGGAACCAATTTCCCAAACTGTTTCCGGACCGGTTGGAATTACATCAGTTGTTAATACAATTCTTACAGAAGTTAAAAATCCGCTGCTTCCGTATCTTGATTTTGTCGCTCTTCTTTCTCTAAACCTTGCTGTAATGAATGTATTACCAATTCCTGCGCTTGATGGAGGGAGGCTTTTCTTTCTTCTTTTTGAGGCTGTTACAAGAAAAAGAGTTCATGCAGAATTTGAAAAATGGGTTCATACAGCAGGAATGGTTTTGCTTTTAACCTTAATGCTTTTAGTTACCTTCTCAGACATAAAAAAGCTTTTTCCGTAAAATTCCATTTGTCATCACGGACTTGATACGGGATCTATATATAAGTTTTGAATTAGATTCTAGTTAGCAGTTTTAGGTAAATTGTAGAGAAAATTATATTTGGTTAAGAAATTAGCAAGTTCTTCTCTAACTTGTGGTGAAGTTAAAAGGATAGCAGACATTGACAAAGATGCACCGACAACAACTAACCCAGACATTATCAGTCTCTCATTCGGACTGTAATTTCCAAAAAGTAATAATGAATTTGCAGTAAGCAAACTAAGATTTGCAAATCCAATTGAAAGTACGTGGATAGTATTTGTCAATCTTCTAGCTCCTTCTGTCTTTATGCTTTCAGTAAGTGGATGTTTGGAATTTAAAGGTAAGCTTTCTGGTTTTTCAATGATAATTTCTGTTCTTACATTATCGGGAGCTAAACTTCGGGCAAGAAAAGCCTGAGCTTCTGTTTCACATCTTACTATATAAAAACTTTTCAAAATTTCCGGAATATTTTCCGAATCTCTATAAGTATCCCAACCCGGATATAAAGCATCCTTAACGCCGCGGGTAAGAAATTTTGGGTTTCCACCTACATCTGTTGAGACTAAACCTCTTGCAACAGGAGGTACATCTTCTGGTTTTATATGTAGTAAAATTTCCACCATTGTAGTCAATATTATATACCTATAATCAAAATACTTCAATTTGCAACTAATTAAGCAGTATTTTGATTACGTAATTATTTAACGAGAGTTGCAAACTCGAGTTAAATGAGTATATTTTTGAGTTTGTCAAATCCCAGACTCGTAACTAATTAGTTCTTTCCAGCGGTTTTGTCATCTCGAGCGTAGCGACCGCGTGCCGCCATAGCTTTAGCGGTGGCGCAGAGATCTCTAGACTAATCTTGAGATTTCTCTCTACGTTCGGAATGACAGTTTACTGGGAAACTCTGAATAGTTACCCAGATTCCAGATTCGTCAGTTTAGTCAGTTGCTATCGTTAGGACACAATTTACGATCGCAAAAGTTGTCCCAGAAGTTGATTTGGTATATACTGTTACGCATGAATGTCATAACTGAAGAAATTATGGAAAATTTAATAGATTTAGTTGCTAGACCTCATAGGTTAGTTTATGGATATTTTCCTAAAGAATACAGTAGGAATAGTATTAATAAAGCAGTTCATCGCTTAACGGAAAAAGGATATATCCAAAAAGGGACTATGGAAGATGAAATTTGTATTAAGTTAACAGAACTTGGATTGAAAGCTTTTCAAGGCATAAGTGAACGGAAAATTGAAAAAAGATTTTTAAATGTAAAACCAAAAAAATTTAAGTGGGATGGAGTGTGGCGAGTTGTAATTTTTGATATACCTGAAGAGAATAAAAGAGTAAGGTATGTATTGAGAGAAACTTTAAAAATACTGGGGTTTAGACCTTTACAAAAGAGCGTTTGGATTTCTAAAAGAAATTTTACTAAAGAAATTAGAAAGTGGGTAAAAGAACTTAAGCTTTCTCAGTATATTTTGATTTTTGAAACAAAGGATTTAGGATCCGGAAATTAGGGACATAATTTACGATCGCAAAAAGTGTCCCCTGAGATGGAATGGAGACAATTATGAAATACCACTTACTTTCTCAGCCCGAAAAAAGCTTTTTCCGTTATAAGTGATATACTAGATTTGTGGTTAGGATTTTTAGTACTGTTACCCTGATACTGATGATTTTGCTTAGCCCTCCTGCGGTTTTGGCGCTTATTTCCAATGACGCAGTTCCAGGGGAGGCAACTTATCCGATCAAGCGTACACTTGAAGCGGGAATACTTATTGTAGCATCGGTTCATCCCACGACAAAAGCTATGTTTACAGCAGAAAGATCAGATAGAAGGTTTAGGGAAGTGACAACTCTTATTGAAAGCGGCGACCGGGGTCAAAACGTAACACAAACCCTGGGTGAATTTATTAAACAAACAAGAGAGGCTGCAAAAGATATTAAAGAAATAAAGAATCCAATTGTAAAAAAAGAGAGAGTAGTTAAATTAAAAGAATCAATTATAGAGTATAAAGCCGGGCTGGAGCTTAAACAGAAAAAGCTATCAGAAGAAAAGGAGGACTCAACTTCTATTGTGCCGCCTATAGCGCAAATACCATCTCAAACACAAAGCCCGAGTTCTGTATCGCCTACCAGCGGACCAGCCCCAACTATTAAAGTAGAAATTACACCTACTCATGCGCCCGGGTTAACACCAACTCCTACAAGAATAATTTCAAATCCCAGTCCAACGCCGATTCCAAATGTTCAGGAGCCTGATTGTACTGATCCTAATTTGTCCGAAGCAATGAAAAAAGCCCTGAATTGTTTAGATCAAATTGACGATGGATTAAATACCGATGAAGCCTCACCGCCGCCTGATTCAACAGCAGGGGATGAAGCGCCTCCTGGCACTGCCGGCGACGAAATAGTACCAACTCAAGGATCTGAACCGCAGCCAATACCTACAGAAGAGCCTGTGCCCACAACTGAACCTACACCTGAGCCAACTCCTGAAGAACCTCCTGCAATACAGGAGATCAGGCAAAGGAGTATTGAAGTTACACCGGAAGTTTCCAGTGCTCCTCAAATAGAAGCTAAATCTACACCATAGGTGATATACTTATAAGTATACTAATGAAGTATTCTTTAATTTTTCCTAAAACTAAAAGAGAAGCTCCGGCAGGTGCAGAGTCTCTTAACCATCAGCTCTTGGTTCGGGGTGGATTTATGGATCAGCTAATGTCTGGATCCTGGACACTTCTTCCTTTAGGACTTCGTGTTGTTTCTAAAATTAATAACATAATTCGTGAAGAGTTAAATAAAACCGGGGCTTTGGAGATGCAAATGCCGTTGCTTCATCCGCGTGATATCTGGGATTCGTCCGGCAGGTGGTCTAAAAAGGAAGTACAGGAAATTATGTATCAATTCAAAGATATTCATGGAAAAGAGTATGGTTTATCTTTTACGCACGAAGAAATTGTAATGAATATATTAGGAAAACAGAATTTATCATATAAAGATTTACCAGTTAAACTCTATCAGTTTTCCACTAAATTTAGAAATGAGCCAAGGGCGAAATCAGGAATACTGCGGGGAAGAGAGTTTTTAATGAAAGACTTATATAGTGCCCATGTTTCTGAAGAAGATATGTATAAATATTACCATGAAGTGAAAGAAACTTATACTAAAATTTTTAAAAGAATGGGTTTGGAATCTATAACAACTGAGGCATCCGGCGGCGTATTTACAGATAAAAACTCCCATGAATTTCAAGTTTTATCTGATGTTGGTGAAGATACAATTTATTTTTGTGAAAATAATGATTTTGCAGTAAACAAAGAAATTTTTGATGGAGCAAAATTTTGTCACAAATGTGGAGGAAAAATCAAATCAGCCAACGCAATTGAAGTAGGAAATATTTTTCCTTTGGGAACTAAATATTCAAAGGATATGAAGGTTTTTTATATTGATGAAAAAGGTAAGGAGCAACCAATTTGGTTTGCCAGTTATGGAATCGGACCCACAAGAGTAATGGGGACTTTGGTAGAGATTTACAATGATGATAAAGGAATTATTTGGCCAGAGGCGGTGGCACCTTTTATGGTTCATTTGGTTGGTTTGGATTTAAATGATTCTTCGGTGAAGAGTGAGGCAGAAAGGATTTATAAATTATTTCAGGCTGATGATGTGGAGGTACTTTATGATGACAGAATTGATGTATCAGCAGGGGAGAAATTTGCAGATGCGGATTTAATTGGGATTCCTTATCGCGTGGTGATTTCTAAGAAGACAGGTGATAAGCTGGAAATTAAAAAAAGAAACGAAAGAGGAACTAGATTTTTAAAATTCGAAGAACTTTTAAAGCTGGTAAAAATTTAAAATCCCGACGTGTGAATCTATTACACCCCGGGTGTGTGTTAAGTAGACACCTCAGGAAACTTGGGTTAATGTTCGATAAAATACCCTCCGGTCGGATACCATTTTGTAAGACTTGCAATGGATTTAATGATTTGGTAAATTACGGGGTGTGAATAATGTAGAACAAGGATTTGCAAGGCTTAGTGAAGTTCCGCCAGGCGAGTTTTTTGTTTGCACTTATAATGGAAATTTTTCAGAAACCCTTGAAGTAGATGTCGCCCAAGTAAACAAATTTTTAGACATTGCCTCGTTTGATGGTAGAGTTTTACTTACAGAAAGCAAAATCAGAAAGCCGCAAGCTCTCCCCGATGGAATAAATACGGATGGATCAGTAACAGGAAGAGGTTCTCTAAGATGGAGCCAGAAAATTCAGGTTGAGGATAAAGGAGTAAATCCATATTTTCAGGTTGAGCCGGATGAATCCGGCTGGGTAATTTCGGTTAACGGAAACTTAATTCAGGAAGATTTAGTTAAAAAAGGAATTGATGCCAGGAATATGGCTGAACCATTTGCCAGTAAGTTTAGATATTACACAAGTGTTGGTTTAAGAGAAACACTTTTAAAAGATAAATGTACAAGATTAAAAGATCCTTTTAAGTATGGAAGGATGTTTGGATCAGTGCCATTAGTTTTAAATTATGGATTGGTGATTGTTTATCCAAGTTTACCTCAAGTTATAGTGACTTGTATAGCATTCCTTGGCTATGGCGGGATGGATTTTTTGCACAAGAAGCTAGAAGAAGCTGAAGGAATTTGGGATCCTCAAATATCACCAGGACGCTGGGAAAATCACTTATCCCCGAAATCAAGAATTGCCTTTGATCCATATAGAATAACTCTCAAGTCGGATTTAGATTTTTTAGGACTTCCATTTGAAATAGATAGACTAACTTTAGCTTATGGATATTTGGACTGGAAAAAGTATACAGGGAACCCGTTAATTAGAGCTGCTGATTGATCCTGATTAGATTCGGGATTGATTTTGAACACAGTTTCTGGTAAAGTATTCATAATGTCATGCTGAATTAGTTTCGGCATCTATTGTTTTAGATCCTGAATCAAGCCGCCTATGGCGAACCTCGCTTTCAGCGGGTTCAGGATGACAAAAGAGAAAATGATTACAAAGACAATTAATAAACAGGCGAGATCTCTAGTTGATGTTGCTATTACAGTTCCATGGGCAGATTTGGAGCCTAAATGGAATGAAATTTTAGCTCGACTTGGAGCTGATATAGAAGTTCCTGGATTTCGAAAAGGGACAGCTCCTGCGAATTTAGTGGAGACTCAGCTTGGCAGCAAATTTCAGGATGAAGTTTTAAAAGCTACTATGCCGGAGTTTTTGATTGAGGCTTTGAAGGGTTCTGATATTATTCCGATTGATTATCCAAAATATCAGCTTACCTCTTTTGCAAAAGGACAAAATTTACAATATAAAGCAACGGTTACAAACAGACCCACAGTTTCTGTTGGAAATTATAAAGTTATAAAAGTTGGAAAAGTTCCTGTAAAAGATGTTGTCGAAGATGATGTAAATAAAGTTATTGAGGATTTATACAGTAGATGGAAAGCAAAAGGAGGACAGTTAACAGTTAACAGTCCTCAGCAATCAGATAAAGCGCAAACACCAAGTTCTAGTGGATCAACTCCGACTGAATCAGGGTCAATTAGTTTTCAAGGTACGCAACAACCCGCCCAGGTTCCACAGCAAACTAATGGACAAACAGAGGGTCCTGATGATAATTTTGCTAAAGCAATGGGAGTATCAACACTGGTTGATTTAAGAGCTAAGATAAGAAAAGATCTTGAAGATCACAATAAATTAAATAATGAACTTGATTTTGAAGAGGCAATTTTGCAGGAAGTTGAAAAAATAACTACGGTTGAACTTCCGGATATTCTAATTGAAGATGAGTTAAACAGGATGCTTGTATCTTTACAAAGGCGGGTTGCTGATATGGGGCTTTTACTTGATGATTATCTGCGGGGTCAGGGAAAAACCCTTGACCAACTTAAGAATGAATGGAAGGTGCAAGCAGAGAAGAATGTCCGGATGGAGCTTGGGCTTTCAGAGATTGCAAGGGCGGAGAACGTAAATATAACAGATTCTGACTTACAATCTGAAATAGATAAGATAACTGATGAAAAAGTAAAAAGGCAATTTGAAATTCAGGAACCAAGATTACATTTAAGGCATGCGCTCAGGCAAACAAAGACTTTAAACTTACTTAAAACTTTAGTTGCCCCAAATGGATAGCTGCCTTTTTTGCAATATTATAGCCGGAAAAATTCCCTCAAATATTATTTATGAAACTGATACTCTTGTAGTCTTTCCGGATATTCATCCGGCTGCAGATATTCACTTTTTGATTGTACCAAAAGAACATATAAGGGAAATTGGGAAAATAGGCCTGCCTGCCGGCAAAGCAGGGGAAGATAGGGGAAAACTTTTAACCCAAATTTACAGAGTAGCGAATGAGCTGGTAGAGAAGAATAACCTAAAGGACAGCTCTTATAGAGTATTGGTAAATGGTGGTAAGGCACAACATATCCCCCATCTTCATTTTCACCTACTTGGAGGGACCTGGAGAAAATTTGTTTAATGTCTCAATAAGAGTTATAATATTTAAAACAATTATATTTCAAAGAGGAGGTGTTTTAATTTATGCCCATAGTTATAAAAGCCGGACCGAATGATACAACTGATTCAGTTATAAGAAAATTCCAAAAACAGGTAGCTGCGGAAGGTTTAGTACAGGAAATCAGAGATAGAGAATTTTACAAAAAGCCGGCAGAACTTAGAAAACAGTATTTAGCTGAAAAGCGCAGAAAAATCATGCGTGCTAAACGGCAGGATATTTAAAATAATAGTTTATGCAAGATGAATTAAAAGAAGATTTAAAAAACGCTCAACTGGAGAAAAATGAAGTTAAAGTTTCAACACTTCGGCTGCTTTTATCTGAAATCCATAATGTGGAGATTAAAAAAAATGGACAGTTGAGTGATGATGATTTAATTTCTATAATCCAGCGGGAAGTAAAAAAAAGAAAAGAAGCTATATCTGCATTCAGGCAAGGAGGAAGAGAAGATCAAGCACAGAAGGAAGAAGCCGAGGCAAAAATCCTTGAAAACTACCTTCCAGCTCAAATCTCAGATGAGGAGTTGACAGAAATTGTAGAAGGATCTATAAAGGAAGTAGGGGCAACTGGTATTTCTGACATGGGGAAGGTAATTGGGGCGGTTATGAGTAAAGTTTCTGGTCGGGCAGATGGAGGAAGAGTAAGTCAGACGGTAAGAGAAAAACTTATGACGAATACATATGATTAACATAATAATAAGTTCAGATCCCAGATACATAATAAATAGAACTTTGATCAGGACTGCTGTGATGGAAGCTCTTCAGCGCAATAAGGTTTTTGGTAAGGTTGAGATTGGTGTAAATATTATCGGCGATCGTAAAATGCATGAGTTAAACCGCAAGTATCGCGGGATTGATTCGACTACTGATATTTTATCTTTTGCATTGGAAGATTCGACTCAATCTAATTTGCAGCATATCCCAAGGGTAGGGTTTGTGGCAGCACCTGATAACTGGCTTAGGCTTGGGGATATTGTAATTTCATATCCGCAAGCCCTTGAGGATGCAAGTTTTGAGGGAATATCTGTGGATGAAGAGCTAAGAACTCTGGTTGAACACGGAATAAATCACCTTTTAGGGATAAATCACACTTTAGACTGATGGCTGTACTTTATTTAAAATACCGACCAAAATCCCTTGACCAGATTATTGGACAAAAAGGGGTTAAAGATGCGCTTTCTTTGGCATATAAGGTCGGAAGCCTTTCGCACGCCTATCTTTTTTCCGGTCCTAGAGGAACAGGTAAAACTTCAACTGCCAGAATTATGGCAAAAATGGTTAATTGTGAAGGGAAAGAGACCCCTTGTAATACTTGTGAAACTTGCCTCTCCATAACCGATGGTTCAAATCTTGATCTCATTGAAATTGATGCTGCATCAAACCGCGGGATAGATGATATTCGTACTCTCCGCGAAAATATTAAGCTTGCCCCGTCCGGTTCTAAAAAAAAGGTTTATATAGTCGATGAAGCTCATATGTTAACAACAGAGGCATTTAATGCTCTTCTTAAAACTCTGGAAGAGCCCCCTTTACATACTTTGTTTATTTTGGCTACAACAGACCCGGAGAAGATTCCGCAAACAATTCTTTCAAGAGTTACTAGGCTGGATTTTAAACTGGCCTCTCAGGTTGAAATCCTTGAAGCATTAAAGGTTGTTGCAGAGGGAGAAAAAATCAAAATAGAGGACGCGGCGCTAAAATTGATTGCAAAAAAAGCAGGCGGGAGTTTTAGGGACGCCGTCAAATACTTAGATCAACTTGGGTCGTTAGCTAAAGAAATTAAGGTAAAAGATATAGAGGAGGTTCTAAGTACCGGAAATTTTGAATTAGCCTTTGATCTTCTACAAAATTTAGCTCAAGGAAGAGTTAGAGAGGCATTAATTCTAGTGTTTAAACAACAAGAGGCAGGTGTACCAGCTAAAGAGTTCTCCTTATTTTTAATGGATATTTTAAGAAACGCATTTTACATTAAAAATAACTTAGGTACTGAACTTGTAAAAGATGCACAGGGAAGCGAGGATTACCAAAAATTAACAGACCTTACAAATAAGTTTTCTTTAGCGGATTTGATAAAAACCTTAAATATTTTACAAGCTGCCTCGGAAAAAATAAAAATAGCATCCATTCCATATTTACCTCTTGAGTTGGCAGTGGTGGAGATATGCGGAGATTTGATGGTTGATAATAGAAACTTGAAGATAGATCTTGAAGCTGGAGAATCGAAGTTAGAAGAAAAAAAACAAGACGCAAGGCAAGTTCAAGCATCTATTACCGAGCGTCCAGTATCAATCTCCAACTTAGATATTTCCAAGCTTTCTGATCACTGGACTTATGTTTTAGAAACCGTACGCCAAAATAATTTTTCCCTAGAAGCACTGCTGCGCGGAGCAAAAATTTTGGGATGGAGTGAAGGAGTAATCTCAATTGAGGTTCCGTATGCTTTTCATCAAAGGATTCTTGAGCAGCCCAAAAACAGGGATTTACTTGAAGCAGTAATAACTGATGTTTTATCAGAGCCTGTAAAAATTGTAACGGTTTTAGGCAGTCGTCCACAAAGGATAGAAGATATAGCAAATGTTGAGCTTGCAAAAGAAGATGAGATACTAACCTTAGCAGCAGATATATTTAACGGAAAACTGGTGGATTAAATTATGGAGCGCTTGTGGTATCAAACTGAGCCAAATAGTGAAGAGAGAATAGCTGAATACTATAGATTATATACAAAAGTTCCTGGGGATTTTGAAGGTAAACAAATGGTAAGGGTTGCAGACAGAAATGCGCCGCGAGTAGAGGAAATAATTTGTGGTGTGTTTTCTGAAGATCCTATGGAACAGAAAAGACGCTTTGAGCTTTTGAGTCGGGATTCAATATATCTTGGATTTTCGCAAAGATATAAAGCGGCAACAGCGGAAGAAAAACATGATATATTTTCACTTTTACATCTGCGATCTGTTCAATTTGCTATTGTAAGAGATCCGGAGGCAATCTTAAATGATCCAGAAAGTTTCAGACCAAAAGATTAGAGATTTCTCATTAGTAAGTAGATGTTTTTTATGGACAAAATACCGCTCGAGCGGAAAATTGTCCAAAACTACAGGAGTGTTGCATAATGTTAAGATATATGATAATTTAATAACTACCATGACTTAATTTTTCTTCTCTTCTTCATTTTTTTATCCGTTTTAGTCAATTTGTTTGGTACAATTTTTAAGCCATGAAAATTAATAAGTTAGATTTAATTATTTCAATATATATTTTTTGCATTGCAGTTTCAGAACTTATGGGAGGAAAAACTTTGCCTCTGGTTAATATCCTGGGATACCAATTAAATGCAAGTGTTGCCATTTTTGTATTACCCTTAATTTTTACTATTAATGATGTTATTACTGAAACTTATGGTAAAGAGCGTACAAGAAGTATAATTAGATCTGGTTTAATTGTTATCGCTCTTATCCTGATTTTCTCTTTGATTTCAACCCAATTACCACCTTCAAGAAGATTTGAAAGTACAGAATCTGCTTATGATTTAATATTTACAACCTCCGCAAGAATTGCATTTGCATCGCTTACGGCTTTTACTCTGGCTGAATTTTTAGATGTGTTTATCTTTGCTAAAATCCGGGAAAAACTTGGAAAATCAAGACTTTGGCTCCGGAATAATGCATCGAATTTTTTGGCTCAATTTGTGGATACTTTAATATTTATGACCCTTGCTTTTTGGGCTTTTGACAAAGCTCCTGCGAGTAATATAAATTTTCTCTGGAGTTTAATTTTGCCGTACTGGTTACTTAAATGTTTTATGTCGGTTTTAGAAACACCATTTGTTTATCTGGGAGTTAAGTGGTTGAAAAAGGAAAAACATGATAATTAAAGCTATTAAAACACACAAAATAATAAAAAGTGATAATGATCTTTTAAAGCTTCTGGATCAGTATGTGGATGGATTGAAAGAAGAGTCTATTTTAGTAATAGCTTCAAAAATTGTGGCGATAACACAAGGGAGAATGGTTAATCCAAAGGAAGTTGATGTAGATGCTTTAATAAAAAAAGAAGCAGATTTTTTTATAGATAAAAATTTACATAAGAGCAATTTATTTATAACTCTTAAAAATAACATTTTAACTTTTTCTTCCGGGATTGATGAATCAAATGGGAATGGCTACCTTATTCTATGGCCAGAAGATCCACAAAAAGTGGCGAATAAAGTGAGAAATCATCTTATGAGAAGATTTAATATTGAGCAGGTTGGTGTAATTATTACAGATATGACTGCGCTTCCTATGAGATGGGGAGTGATTGGTGGGGCAATTGCATACAGTGGATTTAAGCCCTTAAAGGATTTAAGAGGAAAACCTGATATTTTTGGAAAAGAGTACAAATATACAAAAGTCGGAATTTTAAACGGGCTTTCAGCAGCAGCATCGGTTGTAATGGGTGAAGGAGCAGAGCAAACACCGCTTGCAATAATTGAGGATTTGGACTTTATCGAATTTGTTGATAAAAATCCAAGCCGAAATGAACTAGAAAGTTTAATTATAAAACTGGAAGAAGATATGTACGGACCACTTTTTAAAAATGCTCCTTGGCAAAAAGGTGGAAGTTAATGGTAAACTATTCCTGTCATCCTGAGCGAAGCGAAGGATATATTCTTCACTCCGTTTAGAATGATAGTTAAATTATGGAGAGAGAAAATATGAAATCAAAAGTTTTTGAATTAATTAAAAAAGAAGCACATCGCCAGAAATTTGGTTTAGAGATGATTCCGTCGGAAAATTATACTTCAGAAAATGTAATGAGGGCGATGGGTTCAATACTGACTAATAAATATTCAGAGGGTCACCCCGGGGCACGTTATTACGGCGGAAACGAAGTTATTGATGAGATAGAAAGATATGCACAAAGCTTAGCTAATAAACTTTTTGGAACTGAACATGCAATTGTTCAGCCGCATAGTGGATCCCCGGCAAATTTAGCAGTAGCACTTGAACTGGCTGGGTCTGGTGGAACAACTTTAGGATTAAATCTTATTTCTGGCGGACACTTAACTCACGGTTCCAGAGCTTCCTGGACAGGAAAACTTTTTAATGCTGTAAATTATAATGTTAATCCCGAAAACTGGCATATTGATTTAAATGAAGTTAGAGATTTAGCAAAAAAACACAAACCAAAATTTATCTGGGTTGGAACGACAGCTTATCCGTATAAGTTGGATTATAAAGGATTTGCAGAGATTGCAGATGAGGTGGGTTGTTTCCTAGTTGCAGATACCTCTCATATTTCCGGACTCATTGTGACTGGTTTGCATCCAGACCCGGTACCATATGTTGATGTTATTACTACTACTACCCACAAGACCTTGCGTGGTCCAAGAGGAGCGATGATCTTAGTTACTAAACAAGGATTAGGCAAAGATCCTGATTTAGGAAAAAGACTGGAAAAATCTGTTATGCCGGGATTGCAGGGTGGACCTCATGACCATCAAACTGCGGCAATTGCTATCGCTCTGGAAGAAGCAATGCAGCCATCATTTACTAGTTATATGGAGCAAGTTGTAAAAAATGCAAAGATATTGGCAAAAGAACTTGGGACGGATTCTGAAACTCATCTTGTTCTAAAAAGTCTTACAGAATATGGTTTCGGAATGGGTTATCAGGCTCAATTTGCTTTGGAAGAAGCAGGAATTACTGTAAACAAAAATACAATTCCGGGGGAGCCGGCATCACCCTTTTACCCAAGCGGTATCAGGTTAGGAAGCCCTGCGTTAACCACTCGAGGAATGGATGAAAAAGATATGATAAAAATTGCCGGGTGGATAAAAGAAGTTTTGGAAGAAATACGCGGTATGGATTTACCAAAAGAACAAAGCGCACGCGCCCCGTTTTTAAAAGAGGTTAAGTATAAATTAAAAGAGAACAAGAATCTAAAAAGAATTAGAGTAGAGATAGAATCCTTTGCAGGAAAATTCCCGGTTCCCGGGATATTCTGATTATTCTTCGAGCGAGCGAAGCGAGTCGAGAAGTACCTTTGAATACTGTATAATTTCTCCATGGATAAAATTATTGACGGTAATATTTTGGCTAGAAAGCATGAGGATATTTTAAAAGAAAAATTAAACAGGATAAGAGAAAATAGAAATCCTACAGTAGTATCTTTTTGCAACCAAGATGATCCACCTTCTGTTAAATACACCTTCATGAAATTACAACAGGCTCAGGATTTAGGAATTGATTTTATTGCCGAAGAGTTTTCTGCAGATACTCCAAGAGAATATTTAGAAAAACTGGTTAAAAAATATGCAGAAGACTCTGAAGTGGATGGAATATTAGTGCAGCTTCCACTTCCTGAAAACTTAAATCCATTTAAGGAGGATCTTTTAAATTTAATTCCACTTAAAAAAGATGTGGATGGATTAGTGGTAGGAAGTCCATATCTTCCTGCAACAGTGAAAGCTGTAATTTCCATCTTAAATTCTCTACGTCATCCTGAACCCGCCAAGGGCGAGGCTCGCTCCTTTCAGGAGCGGCTTGTTTCAGGATCTCAAAAAGAGATGCCGAACCAAGTTCGGCATGACAACTGGGAAAATCAAAAGATAGCGGTAGTTGGGGCAACCGGGGAAATAGGGAAGCCGCTGGTGAAGCTATTACGGAGTAAGGGTGTGAATCTTGTGGAGATAAGCAGCAGTATGGGTAGCATCGAAAATGATTTGAAAAATGCAGATATAATAATTTCAGCTGTTGGAAGTGAAAATTTGATAAGAGCAGAGATGATAAAAGAAGGAGTTATTTTAATTGACGTTGGTTTAGGGGATTTTGATCCTGGATGTTTTAAAAAGGCATCTTTGTATACTCCAAAAATTGGAGGGGTAGGACCAATGACAGTAATATCTCTTATGGAAAATGTGACTGAAGCTTTCTTTAGAAAGCTGAAGTCATCTTGAGCGAGTGAGCGCAACGAGTCGAAGGATCTGCTATAATACTTCCATGGGCTTAATGGATAATATAAAACAGCTTGGGGATCTAAAAAAGATGAGAGATCAGGCTATGGAAATCCAAAAAAAGCTGGTTGACATTAAAATCACTGTTGAACATCAAGGAGTAACAGTAGTTATGACAGCAGACCAAAAGGTAGTGTCAATATCTGGCGAGCCGGATTTAGAAAAAGTCACACATGCTGTAAATGAAGGTTTAAAACAATCCCAAAAAGTAGCAGCGCAGGAGATGCAGGGCATGATGGGTGGTATGGGAATGCCTGGGATGTAGTTTTAGTATTCTTTTCTTCCTTCCAGAGCTCTATTAAGCGTTGTTTCGTCTGCATATTCCAGATCTCCTCCGACCGGTAAACCCCGGGCAATTCTTGTAACTTTTACTCCTAGCGACCCAATAAGCCTTTGAATATACATAGCAGTTGCCTCGCCTTCCATAGTAGGGTTAGTTGCCAAAATTATTTCTTTTATTTTTCCACTCTTAAGGCGTGGAAGTAATTCTCTAATATGCAATTGATCAGGTCCGATATTTTCTAAAGGTGAAATTACTCCGTGCAATACATGATATAAACCTTTAAAACTTGCTTTTTCCAAAGCCAAAACATCAAGCGGGTCTTCTACTATTGCTACAATTTCAGGGTCACGGCTTAAATCTGAACAGACTAAACACGGGTCCTCCTCTCCAATATTAAAACAAGTTGTGCAGATCACGGTTTTTTCTTTCATGCTGACAGCAGCCTCTGCTAGGGCTTTTGATTCCTCTTTTGGAGCATGGAGTAAATAATATGTAAGTCTTTGTGCAGTTTTTGGACCAATTCCCGGGAGTCTTTCAAAAGCTTCTATTAAAGCTTGTATTGGTTTTGGAACATTCACCATGAGAGCATTTTAACATATGTTATGATATTTATATGACTGGCAACCGTCCAATCGGAGGAACTTTTGAAGATGTCGGGGAGACAATTAATCAATCTGTGGTCACTCCTGTAGTGGATGAAATTGGAAAGGCGATAGAGACTGGTATACAATCCGTGGTAGGGACTCCAGCGCAGACTGCACAGCAAAAACAACAGAAAGCGGATGAAGATCAGCAAAAAATGGCGGGTTGGAGGTGGAGGTTGCAAAAAATAAAAGAGCTGAAAGATGCTCAAAAAAAGGATAGGGAAGAAAAAGCGCAAAAAGAACTGCAGGCAAAACAGCAAGAAGAGCAATCGGAAAAAGAAGAAACTCAAATTGATCAATTTGAAATAGTAAAAAAATCTAGAGAAGTAAATCCGGAAGCTAAAGGAAAAATTGAAATAAAAAGAGGAGTAGGTGGATAGAATTGACTTTCTTGACTATAAGTTATATAATTAAACATGTTAAACAAAAAGATTATGACAGAACAGGAAAATAAATTACCAAATGGTGAACTCTCGCCTGAACTTAGTGATTTACTTCGGGATGAGTCGAAAGAGGCTGAAATTAAAGCCGCAATTGATGCTGCTGCTGAAGAAGGAATCTTCGTAACTAGAGACGAGGTAGCTAGAATGCTTCTGGAAAAAAATCAAATAAAGCCTACTAAAAATATAAAACCTTTATAAGCGAAGCTTGAAAACTTTCATTTCAAGCTGAACTTAAAACTGAAAGTTTATAATGGAGAGAGTGGAAGTTTCCCCGAAAATTCAAATAGACCAAGGAGAAGAAAAACGGTTAGTGTTATTCTGTGGTCAAAGAGCTTCCAGTTTCATCAAGGATGTTGTATCAGGTAAAACAGTCGATGGTAAGAAATACAGATTTGATGCTGAATTTGTAATGGAAATACACGATAGAGTGAGTTTGGCACCGGGAGTTAAAGGACTTTTACGCCAGACTGACTCAACTACTGTAGGGGGGGAGCCGGTAATTGGCTCATACGAACAACTTCTATTTAAGATGAGCTTATTTGGCCGCTGGTTGCAGGAACAGATAGGAGAGCTTAAAGAAAATCCTGAGGATTTACTTTTGGCTATAAAAATTGCGGCAGCTGCTCATTATGGCCTTGTACAAAGACAATTTCATCCCTTTGATAATGGTAATGGAAGAACAGCAAGGGCTTTAATGAATGCAATTTTGATGTCACAATCATATGAACTGACAGCTCACGGTTTAGCGATCCCTCCAATACCAATAGTACGTACTGATAAAGATGAAGGTCACTATATCAGATGTTTAAGAGCGGTTGATAAGACACGTGTACTGAATCCGCTCATGAGTTTTATTGCTCAGAAGTGGCTGGAAAGTCTTGAAGAAAGAATGCAAAAGATTAAAACTCAAATTAAGAAACCAAAGACGAAAGCTGACCAGCTCTTATTCGCTAAATTAGAAAGTAGACAGCAATTATTAAGAGATTTCCTAAAGACAGATTTTAATAATGGTGAGAGTAAACAGAATGGAAATGGAAACTACAAAGTTTATCCTGTACCAGATTACTTTGCGCTAAAGTATATAAAAGTATCCAATGCTTAAGATTTTTAATACATTATCCAGAAAAGTTGAGGAATTTGTGCCAATTAATCCACCTAAAGTTGGGATGTATGCTTGCGGACCGACTGTTTATGACTATACTCACATAGGGCATTTAAGAAAATATATTGGAGATGATATTTTGCGCCGTGTTTTAGCTGTTAATGGATATGATGTTAAACATGTCATGAATATAACTGATGTCGGGCATTTAACTTCTGATGAAGACGCCGGCGACGACAAGCTGGAAAAAGGAGCTAAAGAGAGAGGAAAAACCGTTTGGGAAGTGGCTAAATTTTTTGAAGAATTCTTTTTTAAATCAGTAGAATCTGTAAATGTGCTTAGACCGAATATTATTGCAAAAGCCACAGAACACATAAGAGAGCAGATAAAACTTATTGAAAAACTTGAGAAAAAAGGTTTTATCTATCAAACTCCTGAGGCAATATATTTTGATATATCCAAGTTTTCAGAATATGGAAAATTATCCGGACAGAGCCTGGAAGATGAGAAAACTGGTGCAAGACAGGAAGTTGTTGTAGATCAAAATAAGAAAAATCCGCAAGACTTTGCGCTTTGGTTTTTTACAGTTGGAAGATTTGCGAGTCACTCTATGAAATGGTCAAGTCCCTGGGGAGAAGGTTTTCCTGGCTGGCATATTGAATGTTCTGCAATGAGCATGGAATATCTTGGGGATACGATAGATATTCATACAGGAGGAATTGATCACATAAATATTCACCATACAAATGAAATAGCGCAGTCTGAGGCAGCAACAGGAAAACCTTTTGTAAGATTTTGGGTACATAATGAATTTTTACTAGTTGACGGCGAAAAAATGAGCAAAAGTAAAAAGAACTTTTATACTGTGGATGATATTACACCGAGAGGAGTCGATCCGCTTGCACTGAGATACTTATTTTTAACAGCTCATTACAGGGATAAAATTAATTTTACATGGAAATCTTTAGAAGCTTCGCAAAATGCTTTGAATAATTTAAGGGATGAAGTGAGAGAATGGTTAACTGTCATTCCGAGCGATAGCGAGGAATCTCAAGCTTCAAAGGATAAATCTAGAGATTTCTCGGCTGCGCCTCGAAATGACAATTCTTATTACCAGAGGTTTCTAGACGTTTTAAATAATGACTTAAATACTCCGCAAGCTCTGGCAGTAATGTGGGAAATGGTGAAAAGTGATTTACCAAATTCTGTGAAAGCTGCCATAACTTTGGAAATGGATAAAATACTGGGACTCGGACTGGAAAAATATGTTGGTAAAAAACTGGAAATTCCGAAAGAAGTTATGGAACTTGTGGAAAAAAGAGAAAATGTCAGAAAATCCGGAGATTTTGAAAAATCTGATAAGTTAAGAAAAAAGGTTAAGGAAATGGGTTACGATATAGAGGATTCTGTTAGAGGTTCAAAAGTCAGGAAAAGCAGTTAGAATTTACTATAAACCTGTGATATAATTCTTCGTATGGGTGAAAATGAAAAAGCAACACGATACAAAATTATAGCATCTGAAGTTTTCGGAACTTGTCCAGATTATAAAAGATTGCCAGAAAGTCAAAAAGAGTTTATTAGTGATACATTTGTAAAACTTATTGAGGATTTAGGGAATAAATACTCTGGGGATTGGAGGAAATTAAGACATGATTCTTTTAACCATACTTTAATGGATGCCGAAACTCTTAAGACTCCAGATATAATTTTCAGTTGGATTGGAAGAATTAGTACCTTTTTGATTAGGGCTGAAATACCAAATACCAGAATTAAACCTATGGTTGATAGAAGTCTGATGTATACCTTATTTATGTTGCAAACACCACGTGCGGAAAGTTTGGATGAGCTTATTAGACTGAGGGATTTAGCAAGAAATGAAAATTCAGGATATCAGCTAGTTCGCGGATTAGAAATGCACAGAGTAAGGAATCATTTTGGGGTTGTAACAAGAGCTAGCGGTGACAGGTCGTAAGAAAGGTCATTAGTAAATAGTAGTTGCTCTTAAGATGTATCTTTTGGTAAACTCAACTTCATGTTTACAAAAACAACTCTTAAAAATGGTTTAACTTTAATTACAGTACCAATGCCTCATTTGGACTCTGTTACAACTCTTGTTGCAGTTGGAGCAGGGTCGCGCTTTGAAACAAGAAATATAAACGGAATCTCCCACTTTTTGGAACATATGTTTTTTAAAGGTTCCCGGAAATATCCGACTGCTGAGGGAATTTCAACCCTGGTAGATGGAATAGGAGCAGTAAATAATGCGGCAACAGACAAAGAAGTAACGTATTATTGGATTAAATCTTCGGGGAAACATGTAGAACTCTCAACTGATATTTTGTCGTCCATGATTAAAGAATCGCTTCTTTCTGGTGAAGAAGTAGAGCGGGAAAAAGGGGTAATTGTAGAGGAACTTCGGATGTATAGGGATAATCCTTCGAGGTATGTTTGGGAATTATATGAAAGGCTTCAATTTGGGGATCAGCCTTTGGGTTGGGATATTGGAGGGGACGAAAAAACAATAAATTCTCTAAACAGGGAAGATTTTGTAAAATACATGGATAGTTTATATTCTCCTTCAAATATGGCTTTGGTTTATGTAGGTAAATTACCTAAAAATATTAACGAGTTGGCTAAAAAATATTTTTCTGACCTTCCGAAAAGGTCTGAGTTTAAGCCAAAGGCTTATAAGTCTGAAAAGCAAATTAAACCCAGGGTAGACGTATATTACAAAAAAACAGATCAGGCAAACCTGGTTTTAGGGGTTGAAGGGTTTGATAGGTATTCACCAAAAAGATATGCAGCGAAAATTTTGGGTACAATTTTAGGTGAGGGAATGTCCAGTAGGCTTTTCCTGCAAGTTCGTGAAAGACGGGGACTCGCTTATCATGTTAGTGCTGCAGCAGGTCACTATAAAGATACCGGAGTGTTTACTGTTTTTGCAGGTCTTAAACTTGAAAAAGTAATTGAAGGGTTGGAAGTTATAAAAGCAGAGCTGGAAAGAGTGGTTGCAGAAAAAGTGACAGAAGATGAGCTTAAAAAAGCCAAAGAGATGATAAGGGGAAGATTGGCTCTAAGGAGTGAATCTACGAATTTCCTGGCTGAATTTTTTGGAATTGAGTTTATTTTAGATAGAAAAATTGAAACTTTTGAAGAATATTTAAAAAATATTGATAAAGTAAGTATAAAAGATGTACAGGATGTGGCTCGTGAACTATTCCAGAAAAGTAAGTTTAATCTGCAAATAATAGGACCATTTAAATCCAAAGAACCATTTGAAAAAATCCTCAGGTAACTCTTAGATTTGATATATTGTGATATAAATGATATCAGTTGACATTGGGGAAATATTCGGGTATAGTTCATTTAACCTCAATTTCTTCCGAAAAGGTTTGGGAAAAGAGTAATTAGGAAAGGGGGTGAGTAAACAGGTATGGATATGAGTAAAAAGCAGGAAAGACAGGCTCCAGTAAAGTCTTCAATTTTGAAAATGGGACGACAGACAGTATTTTTCGATGTAAATATTGCATCAAACAATAGAAAATACTTAAAGATTTCTGAATCACATTTTACAGGTGAAGGAGATGAGCGAAAAAGAAGTTCGTTTGTGCTTTTCCCGGAACAGGCTCAAGATTTTCAAACCCGTTTTGGGGAAATAGTTGGAGAGTTGGTTTGATTTGAGTACTGGAAACTGATCCAAAAAACACACCGGTGTGTAAAATTTTGTATAATACATACTATTATGGTAGGTATTGAGCAGCGGCAACAGTATGTACCAGTTGAGTTAGTGGAATGGCTTGGTATTTCAAGAACAACACTTTTCAGGTGGGATGGAGTTGAGGTGTCTTCGTCACAAAGAGATTGTAATGGTAATAGATTCTATACCAGGGAAACTGCTGTAGAAATAGCAAATAAAGTAGTTTCTAAAAATCGTATGAGCGGTGATTTATCAGTTATTGGTAAAAGATTTACATCTGAAGAAATAACTCTGCGGATGGGGCGATTTATGCTAGCAAGTTATTTTATCGATCCCTTAGCATGCCTTATGAGTTTCGAAAACTTAGTTAGTGTATCTAACATCTCTAATGATGTACAGAGGCTAATTGCTACTGATGTAATACGGAGAGAAAGAGGAGATCGAATTCGGGCAAGAGTTTGGAAATTTTTTTATCAGTACGAAGCATGTAAGGATTGTTTAGATAAGCAAAGAATCTAACGCTTCTTGAGCTGCTTTAAGATTCTTGTTATAAAGGTAAGCTTTTTCAAATTCGGATTTGGCGAGATTCTTTTGTCCTTTTTCTAAATAAATTTTACCACGGATTATATATAATTCAGAAAAAGCACGGTTGTGATAATTTAAAACTTTGTCAGTTATTTGGAAAACCCTGTCATAATTTTTAAGTTTTTGATAAGCTAAAATAGGTTCAATTTGGTACCATAAGGTTCTAAATGAAAGTTTAGTTTCTACTTTTTCAAATTTCTCAACAGATCCCTGATAATCTCCTATGTTGTATAGTGCGACAGAAAGATTAAATCTGGCATAAATATCATCTGGAGCCTCAACAAGCTGTGCTTCTGCATTCTTTACAGCCACTTTCCATGATTCTAATGCGTCTACCTCGTATCTAAGTATTGCCTCGGCAATTTCTTTTTTGTCTTTTGGAACCAAAACCAAATATTCGAAATTAAATTTTTTCCAAAGGGTATTGAAGTCATCATATGAATATCTTAAGTTCTTCCCTTGAAGTGAATCATCCTGGAAAATCTCGTTAGTAGACCCGTCATAGCCTGTAATAACTCTGTAGTGTCCAATATCTTCATTTACTTTGATCAACGTTCTTGCAATAACAGGAATGTCATAAGTTATGAAAAGTTTAATTAATTCGATGGAACCATTTGGTCTGTGATATGGAACAAATTCATATTCCCTACTTTTTTCAGCAAGTTCTTCTAAAGTTACTGATTTATCGTCGTTATCTCCGCCAGGAACTTGATATGGTCTTAAGTCTTGACCAAGTTTGGCTTGAGTTTCATAAATTCCATAGTAGGATAGTGCCATAGAAAGCGCTGCCGGTCCGCAGTTGTTAAAGGTTTGAAAAACATGGATACCATTCGTAAGAGTTTTACTTTCCGTAGGTATTGAAAGCTGAAAACTAGTTGGTGTTGGCAATGAAACTCCCGAAGTTGCAGCCTGATCAACTCCCGGAGTTGTCAATTGTTGAGTAATTGGTACCCATTTGGTAAACTGCCACCAAAGGTAGATAGAAAGAATTAAAATAACAGTTATTATTAGTTTGACCATCTGCTAATTTTAACAGACTTTTACAATGTGATAAAATTACTTTTGTGGCTTCTCTCCCCTTAAAGTTTCTGATCCCAATTATTATACTGTTAGCTGTATTTCTTACCTATTTTTTTGGCACATTGGATCTATCGGATAGAATATTTCCACCAAAAACTCTAAATTTACAAACTAATATGGGTGAAAACCTGGATTTTGGTGAAGCAGAAAAAGTGCCCCACTCACTTTCAATTGAATCATTAAGGGAAGGGGATTATCCGGGTTCTGATATAGTAGTTGAGCAGGAGCTTTCTCCTGGCTCTAATTACAAAAGATACTTAACTTCATATAAATCTGAAGGTCTAAAAATTTATGCACTTTTAACTGTTCCAAATGTAGATCCGCCGGAAGGCGGATGGTCGGCAGTTATATTCAACCACGGATATATCCCTCCGACGCTGTATAAAACTACTGAACGCTATGTTGCATATACGGATGGATTTTCCAGAAATGGCTATGTTTTGCTTCGTCCGGATTTTAGGGGACACGGCAATTCTGAAGGAAGTCCAACTGGGGCATATGGGTCAAATGGATATACAATTGATGTTTTAAATGCCGTGGCTTCTATAAAGAATCTGCCATATGTGGATGCGAACCGTATAGGGATGTGGGGACATTCAATGGGTGGATTTATAACACTCCGGAATATGGTAGTTTCCAAAGATGTAAAAGCTGGTGTAATTTGGGCAGGAGTTGTTGGATCATATGAGGATTTATTTGAAAGATGGAGGAGGCGAAGTGTTCCTTCTACAACTCCAAGTACAAGAGGAGGTAGTTGGAGGCAATCTCTTTCAGATCAATTTGGTTCTCCGGAAGTAAATCCTGCATTTTGGAACTCACTTTCTGCAAATTCATACCTTGTTGATATTTCCGGTTCTTTGCAGCTGCATCATGGTACTGCGGATTCGTCTGTGCCCGTAGAATTTTCTCAAAAATTGGAAGCTCAGTTAAAAAACGCAGGTAAAGAAGTTGAACTTTTTACATATCCGGGTGATGATCATAATTTATCAAATAATTTTAGTACAGCCATGAGTCGTTCTATAGAATTTTTTGACAGGTATCTAAAATGAAGAAAATGGATGAAAATTATTGGAAGAAAAAATTAGCACCAGATCAATATCATGTTCTGAGAGAAAAAGGGACAGAGGTTCCTTTTACCGGGAAATACTGGAATAACCATGAGACAGGGATGTATCACTGCGCAGCTTGTGGCACACCACTTTTTTCATCTGATGCAAAGTTTGATACCGGAACCGGCTGGCCATCTTTTGACAAGCCTGAAAATATTAAGAACATAATCTTACAACCTGATAATAGTTTTGGAATGCAAAGAACAGAAGTAATCTGCAAAAAATGCGGTTCACATCTGGGACATGTATTTGATGTTGGTCCAACTCCAACCGACCAAAGATATTGTCTCAACTCCTGTGCTCTGGATTTTAAGAAAAAAACATGATTTTCTGCAACGACAAATTACCTAAAAAGTAGTATTCCGACTATTACTGATGTATGTGCCAGGATTGCGGCGACGTTTGTTATTATAATTGGTTTTTGTTTGTGAATTACTCCGTAAAGTAACCAGAACACGGATGATACCAAAAACCCAATCCAGGTAGCTACTGATACCCCATCCGTTTGTTTTTCTACCCAGATTTTTAATATTTGAGGAATAATTATTGCGACACCAAATAGCCCTACTCCATATATTGTCCGGTCTATAAACTTACAAAAAGTCGGGTGGTGTTCAATAGACTGACTGTGTAAGAAATGATGCAATCCAATATTCATATTTTCTCTAGATCTTCTTTAAAGTCTTCCGGTTGACGCATACACTTTTTAATCATAACATATTAAAATGTTAAAGAAATTAAGAGCGGATCTGGAAAAATTTAAAAATCCTGAGAAAGCAAAAAGTTTGCAAAGGTTTTTTAAAACAGGAAAAGGGCAATATGGAGAAGGAGATATTTTTTTAGGTATAAGTGTGCCGATCCTAAGGAAAATTGCCATAAAATATAAAGATTTACCTTTTACTGGTATCACCAAACTTCTTAAATCTAAAATTCACGAAGAAAGATTAATAGCGCTGCTTTTACTGGTACATAATTTTCAAAAAGGCGATAAAAAGAAGAGAAAAGAAATATACGAATTTTATTTAAAATCTACGAAACATATTAATAATTGGGATCTGGTGGATTTATCCGCACCAAAAATATTGGGTGCGGATTTATTAGATCCCCGCCTTCGCGAGGATGACAAGAAGATACTATATAAACTTGCAAAATCTGAAAACCTTTGGGAGAGAAGAATTGCAATTATTGCAACTTATCAATTTATCTGGAAAGCAAAAGAGTATAAAAATACTTTTAAAATCGCAGAAATTTTACTTAGCGATAAACATGATTTAATCCAAAAGGCTGTTGGCTGGATGCTAAGAGAAGTTGGTAAAAGAATATCCCAGGATACAGAAGAAGATTTCCTGAGAAAGAATTATCATAAAATGGGAAGAACAGCTCTCAGATATGCCATAGAGCGATTTCCTGAAAGTTTAAGAATAAAATATTTAAAAGGAGAAATCTAAATTCTGAATAAAGATTTTAGTTTTTCTATTAAGTCCTCAAGCTGATTTATCAATATTTCAACTGCATTTTTTGATTTGTTGTCGTCAGAGTTTACTGCAGAATTTGTTGATTGAGATATAGTTGGGGAAAGAGTAGATGTCGGGGAAACATTTTCTTCAGACACAGAGATATTTCCCGGTTCGCTTAAACTCCACTCTCTGTCATTTATTTTTACCTTTGATGTGCCGTCTCCTGTTTGATTTATTTCAACGTTTGTTTTTGAAGAAGACTCTTGGATATTTGTGCTGCTTGAGGTATTTATATTATTATTTATATCCACATTTACTTTTGCACTTCCTCCGTTTGATTTAATGCTTACATCGTTTGTTACAGTATTTGCCAAAGCATTTGGAATGAAGATGAAAATGACAGATAGAGTTGTTATCAGGACGGAAAGCTTCATGAAATATATTATACACCATAAATTTTAACGGGTTTTGTTTTGCCTTTAACTAAAACTTCTCCCAAACTTTTTAATTTTATGGGAATGGTCAATTTATTTTTTGTTGCCTCTGAAATAATAATATTTGTTTTGTACTGTTTATTTAATCCTTCCAGCCTTGCTGCTGTATTTACCTCGTCTCCTATTAGAGTATAATCAAATCTTTGAGTTGATCCCATATTTCCAACAGTGACAACTCCGGTATTTATTCCAATTCCGGCATTTACAAAAGGTAAACCCTCTGCAAGCCATTTTTTTTGAAGTTTTTTTAATTTTTTTATCATATTTACTGAGGCTTTAACTGCTTTGTCTGCATGATCAGGTTGATCTACAGGAGTCCCCCAAAAAGCCATAATTGCATCGCCTATAAATTTATCTAAAACCCCGTCCGTTGCAAAAATCTCTTCTGACATTTCGGTAAAATATTCCTGCAATAATTTTGTTAGCTTTTCTGGTGGAAGTGATTCAGTAATAGTTGTAAAATCTCTGATATCTGAGAAAAGTACAGTTACTTCTTTCCTTTGACCTCCAAGACACAGGCTTTCCGGATTTTTTAAAATCTCCTCCATAACAGCAGGGGAAAAGTAATACTGAAAAGTCTGTTTAATTTTTCTTTTTTCAGCTTCAGAAATATACCACCTATAAATTGCATGGGAGACAAATAAGCCCAGTCCTAAAACCAAGTTCGAAAAATAAAAAAGAGCAATATTAAATTGCCATAGAATAAAACTTACGACTGGAAAAGCGAATATAGAAAAAACTAAAAAAAATGATAGGTTTCTTGCAGATAATCTGAAAAAAAGTAGAAATACGGTTAGTATAAAAGTTAATCCGATAATCAGAGCGGATGATTTTGGTAAAAGTTTAATTGACCTTGAAAGTAAAATATTATCTAAGATATTAGCCTGCCATTCAACTCCCGCCATAATGCCGGAAGGAGTTAAAACTGTATCATGTAAATCGGCTGCTGTTGCGCCAATAAGAATTATTTTGCCTTCTAATTTTTCTTTTGGAATTTTATCTGATACAAAATCAGAAATTGAATAAGTTTTGAAACTTCCGGAAGTTCCAGAAATATTTACCAGTGCATCATGAGCGAGCATTTTTATATTTAAACCATTTGAGATTTGCCAACTGAAAGGTTGTTGAGACAGGTTTTCTACAGTTTGTATTTTTGGCATCATTCTTATGAGTTGATCTGGATCTTCCGTCAAGTTTGTAAAACCGTATGTTACTTTTAAGTTTTTCAAAAACTGCGCAAGTGGTAAAAGAAGTTTTTGAGGTTTCTCAGACCCTTTTAAATATATAAGTTCTGATGATAAGACGATCGGAAATTTAACATTATCAATACTTTCAATAAAAACTTTATCATTTATTGCATTAGACTCTTCGGAAAAAGTAACATCCAGCCCTAAAATTTGAGGGTTTAAACTCTTAAGCTTATCAATAATTTTTGCATGAACTTTTCTATCCCATGGCCAGCGTCCAATTTCCGAAAGGCTTTTATTATCTATTGCTAGTATTACAATTTCAGGATGGGGTGTGTGCGGAGTTCTAAAAAGATCCAGAGCTTTTAGATTTAAAATTTCTCCAGGAGGAAAAAAATTTAGCAGCCAGAGTATTATCAGGGAAATAAAAAGAAAAGCAGCTGATGAATTTTTTTTCATAAGTGTTAAAGAATAGAAGGAGTGGTATAAGAAGGGATAGAATGATTGGCGCTGGTAATCCCATAACTTCCTATAATAGTATCTCCCTTAGTTTTCCCTTGGGTATAATAGCCGTAAGCGCTAATAGAACCATTAGCTGGAGATTTAATTGACCATTTTGTATCTTTGGTTACGTTAACTGATTTGTTGGGATTGTTATCAAAATATGCTAAAGCGCTAAATTGACAGCTAGTATAACAATCATTTTGTGTGTCATGACTGATTTGAAAGTTAACTACTTTTTTTGGAATAGGTGTAGGAGTTGGAGAAGGTTTAGGCGTTGGAGTGGAAGTTGGTTTTTGAGTTGGGAAGGGACTTTTATATAATGTTGGTTTTACGGTTGGAAAATAGGTTGGTGATGGTGTAGGAGTTTGAGAAGGTGTTGGAGAAAGTGATAAATCCTCATTTTCACACCCCGGCGTTTTTGGATTATCTTTACAGATTTTATTATCTTCTTCCTGATTAAATTTTATCCAGTCATCAAAATATTTCGGATCAGGTATTTGCGGACCTTTTTTAAAATCTTCTCCAATATTTTCATTCCGCATTCTTAAAACTAAAGATTCAGGTACAGTTTGAGTTTCGTTTATTTTTTTTAATCTTACATCAACCTTTTTCTTATAAACATAAACACCTGTTATTTTTTGGATAGAGGTGGTATTAAAACTAGTGCCTCTTACAGATGCAACTACTGTTGGAGTTTCAACCTCGAAATCACCGTTTTGTTCAAGCGGCGCAACTCTTGACCATAGCCTTCCAGCAGTTAATTTAAAAGTTGCATCTTTTATTTTCTGCCCCTGATACGATAGTTGCCCGATCTCTACTTCTGTATTTTCATCAAGTCTTATTACTGAAGAGTCTTTTAAAGCTATTGCTACTTTGGATCCTCCTGAAACTCTAATGGTGTCTTTTATTTTAACTGTTTGACCGGTTTTTGCATCAGAAGTTTTATCGTCACCAATTATTTCCGCATTTCCCTCATATACCTGGATATTTCCAATTTCTGCAGAAGTTTTTTGTACCCAGAAAAAAAAGCCAGTAATAGCCAGCATTACTACTATTCCAACAATAACTAAACGATTAACTTTGTGCATAAACAGGGGCTATTTTACATCAAAGAAGAAATATTATCTATATTGACTCATAAGGATATTTTTGTAGAAGTTTAATCAAAGCATATTCATCCCAGGAAAGACCTGGTCTTTTTGCATTTTTATAGCTTCCAAAATGGGGAACTAAAATATTTTCCTGATAAGTTTGGAATACAGATGGATGTATATAATAATTTCTACAAACAGAAACAGTATTATTAAGGTGATTTGCTACTTTTTTAACAGTTTCTATAATATTTTTTTTAAGGGAAGTTCTATTTTCTGGAATTCCAAGAGTGTAAAAATTGTTAGCTGAAATAGATGTTGCCCCCCATGTTCTAAAATCTTTTGCTGAAAAATCATCCTGTGTGATATCTTTTAAGAACTGATTTACATCAGCAGAATCTACAACATGTTTTTCTCCATCCTCATCAATGAACTTAAAAAGTTCATATCCGGGAAGTTCAATGCAGCGCTTTATAGTTTTTACAACTGTTGGATTTGATACTTCTATTTCATGTTGAATACCGCTTTTACCTCTAAATCTAAAAACTATATCTGAACCTTTTTTTTCAACATGTTTATTTCTAAGGGTAGTTAATCCGAAAGAATTATTTTCTGATGCATATTCTGCATTTCCAATTCTTATAAAAGTGTGTTCCAAAAGCCAGATAACTGTTGCCAGAAGCTTTCTTTTATCAAGGTTTTTACTTTGCAAATCGTATTTAACCTTTGATCTAATATTTGGAAGTTTAAGTCCGAAATCAACCATTTTGGAAAACTTATTTTGGGAACTTAAAGATATCCAGTTCGGATGATAAATATACTGTTTTCGGTTTCGATCATCAATCCCTGTTGCCTGAAGATGACCGTTTTCTTTAGGGCAAATCCAGACATTTTCCCAGGCAGGAGGGATAGCTAAGCTTTTAATTCTATTAAGAGTCTTTTTATCTGTAATTGTTTTTCCATCAATACCATAATATTTAAATGATTTTCCCGAACTTTTACCCCGATCTAATCGGGGCTGCCGAAAAAATCCAGCGTTATCATCTGAACAGTAAAAAAGACCTTCTTTTCTAAGCTCTTGGGTAATTTCCGGATTCTGGGATAGATTCATCTATATGTTTTAAGATTACAGTATTCAAGAAAACTCTACAACTTTAGATTCCTGATATAATTTTTTAATGCGCGGGTTTTATGGATTATCTGGTATCTCAATGCTTGTAGTAGTTAGCGTATTAGCTGGTGGAATTTTTGCAGGCGTATATTTTTGGAAAGACAGTGATTCCAGAGAAATTTTGCAAACGCCTGTTTTGGAAATTCAAAACAAAATTATTAAACCTCAAATTACTCCAACCCTCCTTCCTGCGTCAGGACAAGCAACCCCAGTGCCATTTTATGAGCTGACAACCCCGTACCTTAGAAATAGATCTTATCAAAGTCAGTTGGGTGCTTTGGAGAAAGTATCGGAAAATGCAGATTATACTTCGTATTTAACAAGTTATACTTCAGACGGATTAAAAATTAATGGACAATTAACCCAGCCAAAAGGTGTGAAGCCCGATGGTGGATGGCCTGCTGTAGTTTTTGTTCACGGGTATATTCCGCCAGCTCAGTACAAAACTTTGCAAAACTATTCTCAATACGTGGATTTTCTGGCCAAAAATAGTCTGGTTGTTTTTAAGATAGATCTTCGCGGACATGCAGATTCAGAAGGGGAATCCGGAGGGGCTTATTTTTCTTCCGATTATATAATTGATACTTTAAATGCATATTCGGCTTTGCAATCATCTGATTTTGTGAATCCTGAAGAAATAGGACTTTGGGGACATTCTATGGCTGGGAATGTTGTGTTCCGTGCTTTTGTTGCAAAAGCCGATATTCCGGCAATTGTTATTTGGGCTGGGGCAGTTTATACATACTCTGATTTCAGCGATTATAGTATTTCTGATAATAGCTATCAGCCGCTGCCAGAAGGTTCGGAAAGGCGAAGAAAAAGAGTTGAACTTTTTGAAACATACGGAGATTTTGATCCCAAAAGTGAATTTTGGAAACAGGTTCCGGGTACAAATTATCTGGATGGGGTAAATGGGGCAGTGCAAGTAAATCACGCAGTCAATGATAATGTTGTCAGCATTGAATATAGCCGAAACTTAATGAAAATTTTAGATGGAACTGAAATTACCCATGAGCTTCAAGAATATCCCAGCGGAGGTCATAATTTAACAGGTGCAAATTTTCCAGCTGCAATGGAAAAAACAGTAGAATTTTTAAAAAAGTACTTATGATATAATAATCTCATGAAAAAACTTTTAAAGCAGTTACAGTTTAAGGTACTGATTGAACAGGATGAAAATGGGTTATATGTAGCCTCAGTTCCTGAACTTCCAGGTTGTTATACCTAGGGGAAAACACTTGAGGAAGCCAGGGAAAGAATAAAAGAAGTTATAGATTTAGTTCATGCTAGGATGGAACATTCCGACGGGAGAAAAACATCCGTTCCAATTCATTCAGGAGAAAAAGTAGGAATCGGACTCCTTAGGAAAATTTTAAGAGATACTAATATTTCCAGAAGTGAATTTGATAAATTAAGATAACTCAGTTACAAATTTACTATTCCCATTGATCTGAGTTAATGCCATATTCTTCCAGTGCGTCATCGTTTCCTTGCAACCATTCCATTACATGTAAAAGAATAGCACGGACTCTGTCAATTTGTTGAGCATTTCTGGTAATTGATGGATCCATTTCTCTTGATACTTCTAATGCTTCTCTGGTTTGTACTTCAACCATTTTAATTAATCACCTCCCTTATTAATGAAATGATTATATCGTATAGTTGTTAACTATACTTAACCCATGTAACCTAAAATTACTCCAATTACAAGTAGCGTTACCAGTTGATAACCGGTGTTAATTGCAAAAAGTTCCTACTGTATAAATTTATTCAAGAATATGGTATTCTATGCAATATGAGTGATGAAGTTTGTCCGAAATGTGGTGCGCCCTTAGGCGAGATGACAGAAACGCCAACCGGTAAAAAATTGCAGCGTTGCAGCAGCGGTTCCTGGAATAAAGAGCTTAAGAAAAATGAAGGTTGTGACTATGTTAAATGGTTTCAAGCGGAACCGGTTGAGCTGGATGAAAAATGTCCAAAATGTGGATCGCCTTTAGTATTAACAGAGACCCGTTTTGGTAAAAAAATGAAAAAATGTTCAACTGGGGGATGGGATGTGGCTTCCAAAAAAGCCACAGGTTGTGATTATATTGAATGGATAAATGGAACCAAAGAACCTCTGGATACAGATTGCCCGCAGTGTGGAGAAAAATTAGTTTTATTTACTACCTCTGCTGGTAAAAAAATGGAAAAGTGTTCAACAGCTGGCTGGGACTCTAGCGCCAAAAAACCAACAGGGTGTACTTATGTTAAATGGTTAAAACCGGGCGAGGTTCCAGTAAGCAGCGCCGGTGAAGAATTTCTGCCCCCTGAACCAAAGGAATAAATCTGGTAATTTCCTCCCAAAAAAAGTCCTAATTGCACTGAGTGTAGTCGAAGTGTAAAATTTGCGATATGAAGTTTACTAAAAGAGACAGAGATTTATTTATTCAAATCTTTATTGCATTTTCACAGGTAACTTTTGGTGTACTTTGGGCTTCACTTTTCCTGCCAATTGATCAATATAGACCGTTTGTGGTAGTATTAAATTCAGGAGCCACCATCGGTTTTATAATACTGGCATGGTGGATAAATAAACTATAAACCGGTAGGATTGTAATTTAAAAATTATGAACATTGACCCAGTACTTTTAGTTATTATCGCTGAAATTATAATTATTGCATTTGTAATGGGTGCGGGATTATATGTGGGAACTCATCTAAAGAAAACTTCAAAATAATCTAGAAATTATCCACAAAAAAGAGTAAAATGTAATTATGGAATTGTTAGGTAGAATTTTTGGTCACCATGCCCCACGGGAAGAAGCCCCTCCCGCACCTCCTTCAGCTGAATTAATTGAATTAATAAGTAGATGGAGAGACCAGGTAGATAATAGAAAAGATACTGAAACTACTACTGCCACTGGAGAATTATTGCAAACTTTAGCTAATAATCCAGAATTACTTCCATTTAGCTCATTCAAATTTGTTAGAGATGGTAACCGGATAGTTATGAACTTAGGTGGTAGAGCTCATAAGGATATTGCTCGGGAGGGAGGATTACAATATGTGGATGATGCTGGAGAAGTCAGAAGAGATTTAAAACAAAAGAACACATTAAGTGTGTGTTTAAATTCAATGTCCTTACATGTTTATCCGAATAAGAAGAATAGACCTGAAACAGTCAAAGTTCTAAGAAAAATAGCTCCTGGAATTAATATAGAGGCAGATGTATCCCACGGAGTTTATCTTTGAATATAGTTTGGATCTTTTTTGAAACACATTCCTACATCGGATGTGTGAAGCTAGTTTAACTCTAGTTTTTGGAGGTGGGGATTAAGAGTAGATTATTTGCAAAGAGTGCTTTGGGTGCCAGATTTGGAATCTCCTGAAGGAAGAGATTTTACTTTAACACTGTCAGAGGTAGGCAGAAGGTCAAACCAGCAGACTGCAAAAGGTTGTGGATTTTGGAATGTATTTTTACCTCTTAAATCATAAACCCCAAAATCTACAAAAACGTTTATTGAAGATTCACCGTGCCCATTATTTTTAAATCCTACAGCAGTAGCTATGACCTCCCCAGCCTTTACAATGATTGGATCTATATGGGTAGTTTTTGAATCACCTTCCTTTGGCTGGGGTAGCTTTTCTACCATTTCAGAAAACTTGGGAGAAGGAGTAAGAATGTGGTCAAAACGATACCTGATACCACATGGGGCAACAAAATCAAACAGGTATTGAACTTCACCCTGCTCAAGATATCTACCGGCATCCTGAAGTTCACTATCCATGGCAGCTTTTACTTCTATATCATTTGTTTTAGCATTATCAAACCTAAACCCTCCATGATTTTTAAAATTCCCGCCTCTTTCTTGGCCAGGATATAGGATGGTAGTGACAAGACTCATATCAACTGGGGTTTGAAGAATTGGATTTGGACAGGCTGGTTGGTTTGATGGGTTCCTTGCCAAAAAGGGAGGCGGCTGCCCTTTTCCGGTCATAATGCCAAAAGCAAAAACTCCTACGACTACTAAGACAACGCCGATAATTATCTTTGGCAGCATAAATTTAGTGTAACACAAAGCAAATCCTAAAAGTGGTATAGTGAAATTAATGTCCTTTGGGCTTATTTTAAAAATAGTTGGGATAATTTTACTCTGTTTAGTTTTATTTTTTGCCTGGAAATTTTTTATAAGGTTTCTTCCTTTTATTCCTCATGAGAGAATTACAATTTCTTTGCCTTTCTCAAAAGAAGATGACAGTTTAATTTTCATTAATCCTATGGGAGAGACAGATCACCATAAACCACCTAATGGGCATCCAGGATTGGATTTTGCCTGGAAACACAAAGCACCCCTAATAGCTGCGACTGATGGAAAAATCACCAGAATTGAAGAACATCCACCAGGAGGATTTGGGGAAACAGAAAAAATTTATGATGTGGAACTTGTTAATGGAATTTATGCCATTAGGTATAGTGAGATGAAACCTGCAGAAAACTTAAAGGTGGGTATGAGGATCAGTAAAGGGGATGTGATTGGGAGGGGTGGTGAATATAATCAGTCTGGAGGAGGTTTAGGACTTCACTATAGTTTTCACTGGGAGTTTGATTATGATTCTGTTATTTTTGATAGACTTTGTCCATTAACTTATTTTGATTCAGATTCATTATCCAGAATTCAAGATATTTGGAAAAAGGTTGGTGATACTTACAAGGGTCAATTCCCGGATATTTGCAATGGCTTCTACAAAGATAAAAATGAGTAAGTTTTTTTATATACGACAAAACATGATAAAGTAATTATATGATTGAAAAGGGATTTACAGTTTTACCAGAGGATATTAAGGAGGAGTATTGCAGTAAGATTATAAGCTCAGAGAAGCCATTTACAAATTGTAAGTGACTTTCAAAGTTTAAAATTTATGAAAACGAACAAAGGTTTTTCTTCAATACTGGCAATTATACTTATTGGTGTTATCTTACTTTTTGGTTTTAGGATTGTTTCTGAACATTTTTTAGGAATTAACCCTATAAAATTCGAAGGTTTCCTAAAACAGAATAGTTCGTCTAATAATTCTGTAACTGAAGGTTATAAGGGAGGACCAGAGGGAAACTGCCAATCTGGAGAAGTTGCCAAATTTGAGGCAGAATTTACAGATTTTGAAAAAATAAATGCCATTAATCCTATTGGTGGTATTGGAGGCGGTTCGCCTGGTAGGAGTTACATTGGAGTTATTAAAGGTACAGAGACACCGATTTACAGCCCGACAGATATGATCCTGGAAAATATCATCTATGCCAAAAGGCCTAATGATTCTTTAACCTCCCTAACTAACACTAATCCGGAAGGAGAATATGGACTTTATTTTAGACTAGGTTGTGATGTCACCTTGCTTTTTGATCATATAGACAAAGTGTCGGATAAAATTAAACAGCGTGCTCCCAAAGTTCCATCTGAAACATCAAGAACGGGTGATAATGAACTTGTTAATCTGGAAATTAAAAAAGGAGAACTTTTAGGTTATACGAATGGAACCCCCCAAGCCCGTACGTTTGATTTTCTAATAATTAACAGGTCAAAACCTGCAACACATATTAATCCAAAAAGATGGGAATGGGAGCAGGCAGTGTATGCTCAATGTCCTTATGATTATTTTACCCCCCAACTAAAAGAAAAATATTATTCAAAGATTGGAGAAGCGGTGGAAAAATCAGGCAGCCGGGAATTTATTCCTTCCGGGACTTGCGGGCAACTCTCATATGATGTTGCAGGGACTGTCTCGGGTGGTTGGTTTAAAGGGGGTAGCACTGATTCAAAAGGAGATTTTCTGGCAATTGCCAGACAGGCCGTATCACCAAATAGGGTGAACATTGCTGTAAAAAAAGATGGTTTGTTTATATCTGATTCAGTAATTAGAGTTGATGGGGCAAAAGTATTTCCTGATGAAATTAAAGTAGGACAAGAGGTTTGTTACCAGGATTCAAATCAAAACAGATGGGGCTACATAAAATTAGTATCCGATGAAAAGCTCTCTTTTGTCAGAGGAAACGGCTCCTGCCCGGTAACTTTCCCACAAACAGGATCTGAAATTTGGGAAAGATAAGCGGCAATTCTCCTAGTAATCCCCCCCCAAAAAAAAATTCTAAACTTTCTCAATTCTCTAGCCTCAAAGATTTAAAAAAATCCGCAGGTGTCAATACAATTCCACCCCCCGGGTGGACATTGAAAAACCATAATCCTATTCTGGAAATTACCCGCAAAAAAGAGTAGAATCAGATTAGAATGTCTCAAGTTGTGGTTAAATTTAAAAATGTTACACCAAGATTATTTCTTGCATCTGTTGCTGCTAAATCTTTAGATAAAGCCACTAATTTATTTCCCAATAAACCTAGAAATCAAACTAGAGTGGCGTTTATTCCCACAGCAGCAGATCCGTATACGGATAGTTAGATGATCCAGCAAATGCACCAGATCTTAAATCCACAAAAGGGTTAGGGTTGGTAAAGTTTATTGTATTGCCTCATTACGGAGATAAAAAATATGAAGATAAATTTCAAAAAATTATTGAAGAGTATGGTAATAAGTATGAGCTAATTAAAATTACAAACGAACAAGCAGTATTTGTTGAAGGGCAGAATTATTATATAGCTTCTTAGCCTCAAAAATGGTAAAAATAATTCAACTACATGAATAAATAACTTCTCCAATTTGCGTATTACCACCTTCCATTTGAACTAGGTCAACTACAATCAGTTTACATGATTGTAGTTGACACCTCTACTTTTACACTATATTTAGAGTTTTTGGAGGTGGGTGGATTTAGATTTTCTGATATACTACAGATGTGTTTCAGAATAAAAAATATATTACTTTTGACTGTTATGGAACTTTAATTGATTGGGATTCCGGAATAAGAAATTCACTTCGGCAACTTTCAGATTCCAAGGGATTAAATTTAGATATAGATGAATTGGTTAAACTATACTACAAAACTGAACTTGAAGTTGAACACGAAACATATAGATCATATAAAGAAGTTCTAACTTTAACCGTCAAAAGGATTTTGGAATCTGAAGGTATTGAGGGGACTGAAGAAGATTATCAAATTTTAGTTAGAACTATTCCTAACTGGCAACCTTTTCCGGAAGTTCCCGAAACTTTAACTAAACTTAAAGAAAAAGGTTATAAATTAATAATACTTTCGAATATTGATGATGACATTATTGCAAAATCCATCCAAAATATTGGAGTTGAGTTTGATGGAATAGTTACTGCGCAGCAAATAAAATCATATAAACCAACTCACGGTCACTGGGAAGAAATGTTAAGAAGGTTTAGTGCTACCAAAGATGAGGTTTTACATGTAGCAGCAAGCTATATTCATGATATTATCCCGGCCAAAGAACAAGGATTTAATTGCATTTGGATCAATAGAAATCATGAAGAACCAAGTAGGGAAATTAGACCGGAGGAGGAATTTGATAATTTGTCACCTGTTTTAGAAACCCTTCCAGACAAATCGGTTTAAAGTTTTGGAGGTGGGTGGAATTATAAGAAAAGTGGTACAGTAAAGGTAATGCTCAAGATTGGTTTAGCGGCTTTAGTTTTAGGAATTATTGGAGTTACAGCCTTTTTTGGTTACAATTCCAATAAACCAAAAATAGAAACAGAAGATTCTATCGGTCGGTCTGCGGCCTCCCTCCAGAATGACAAAGAAGACAATCAAAATGAACCCCCACTTAAATTAAAAAGTATTGGTATAAACTTTGAAGATTTTAAGTTTACTAAAGAAAAGCTTCAATTTAACAGGTTATTTATGGGCTATGGTTTCTTTATACCAGCCAGTAGTGCATCACCTGATAAGAAAAACCCCCAGCCTACTTTTATATTACCGCTAGGAACTCCGGTTAGATCCTTAGTAGATGGTACAGTTGCAGCTATGCCTACTGTTTGGAGTGGAGATTATTCTATACAAGTAACTAAAAGTGGTAAATTGGAAAGATGGGTTTACGAAACAGAGCACGTTATAAATCCTAAAGTTAAAGTTGGAGATAAGGTAACAGCAGGGCAAGTAATTGCAGAGGTTGGCAGTTTTGGAAATGGAGATCCTCCAGGTTTTGGGGCAGTGGAAATTGGTCTCCTGCATGGAGGAGGAGATGGGCCTCCGGAGCATGTTTGTCCTTTTGCTTATCTTGAGGAGAGTATTAAGGAAGAAACTTTTATAAAGATGAAAGAATTTTTTAAATCTTGGGAAGATTATACAGGGAACAAGACCCTTTATGAAGATACTTCTACCCCAGGTTGTTTAACCTTAGATCCAATAGAAGGCTAAATCTTTAAGTAGATATCTATCTTATATTACCATTGACCAAAATGGTGGAAAATGGCCAATTCCTGTATAATTTCCTCATGTCGTCGTTAAAATGTGGTCTTATAGGACTTCCGAACGTTGGAAAATCTACTTTGTTTAATGCACTCTTAAAAAAGAGAGTGGCTTTGAGTGCCAACTATCCATTTGCTACTGTTGAGCCAAATGTTGGGGTGGTGGCTGTGCCGGATGAGAGGTTAGAAAAACTAGCTGAGTTGGTAGCAAAGGAAGAGGGGATGATTTCACAGGCTGCAACTCCCGAAGTTTCAACTCAAACAACTTCGGGAGTTGTTGATATGCATAAATACCTCCCACCGATTATGCCTGCAGTGGTGGAGTTTGTGGATATTGCAGGGCTAGTCAAAGGGGCTTCCACTGGCGCTGGTTTAGGGAATCAGTTTCTGAGCCACATCCGCGAAGTGGATGCAATAATCCATGTTCTGCGTGATTTTGAAGATCCGAATATCGTTAGAGAAGGCTCAGAAAACCCTGATTCTGACAGATTAACCATTGAAACAGAGTTGGGTCTGGCAGATTTACAGGTTATAGAGAAATTAATTTCTGGCCAGGAAAAACAAGCCAAAGGTGCAAAAGATCCTTTTGAGGCTCAAAAACTGGAGATACTAAAAAAAATTGCCGTTGTTTTGGAGGTAGGTGAGGCTTTAGGAAATTTCCATATTGGCGATGAAAGACTAGAAACTTGGTTTAAAACCTTACCCCTCCTCAGTATTAAACCTGTGTTATATGTTTATAATGTTTCCGAGGGTGAATATGCTAAACGGCTTTTTGTCATTCTGGGGAGCGAAGCGACACCAGAATCAGAAAAAGATTCTGGACAAGCCAGAATGACAAAAGTGGGAGAGGGTAATAGTTTGGTTATTTGTGCAAAGTTGGAAGAGGAGTTGGCTGATTTGTCGGAAGAGGAGAGAATAGATTATCTGAAAGAGTTAGGAATAGAAGAAACTGGTTTAGAAAGATTGATAAAAAAAGCATATCAGCTTCTCGGATTAATTTCATTTTTAACTGCCGGGAAAAAAGAAGTTAGGGCTTGGACTATTAAAGCTGGTACTAAAGCCCCACAAGCTGCCGGGGTAATTCACACAGATTTTGAAAAAAGTTTTATCAGGGCGCAGGTTATTGAATATGAGAAATTAACTGATGCTGGTTCCTATGGAGCCGCCAAAACCAAAGGTTGGATAAGAACAGAGGGTAAGGATTATGAAGTAAAAGATGGAGACGTGATTGAATTTTTGGTGAGCAGCTAGTATTGACTTTTGTAAGATTAAACCGGATAATGGATTTAAGGTGAATTTTTTAAAAAAATTAAAAAATGAACTTGGTGTTATCCCTTTACTTGTTCTTCTTGCTGGACTGGGGTTTGTTATTTTTATACTTGCTGTGACCAGCCTGCCCTTAAGAAACCAGCTCGAACAATTATACCCTAAAAAAGAATCCAAAGCAGTTTCAGATTTAACCGGCGCAACTTTTTCTTTGGGGACACAAACGATTGATGTAGTTGAGGGACAGCAGATCCCGGTTGATATTTTAGTAAGGACTGATACACACAAAGCTAATCTTTTTTCAGTAAAGCTAAATTATGATAAAGATAAGCTGGAGGTTTTAAGTATAGATACAACCGGCTCATTTATTACGACTTGGGTTGAAAGAGTGTTTGACAATACACTCGGCAAAGCCTCAATAATTGGAGGAGTGCCTAAACCGGGATTTTCAACTACAGGAACTGATGCGGCTATGGCAAGGCTTATTTTTAGGGCAAAGGTACCCGGATCTGCGCAAATTTCTTATGATATAAATTCTGCAATATACAGAAATACTGATAATGTAAATTTTCTAACAAGCACAACGGGACTTACTCTAAATATTCAAACAACCGTTCCAACTCCAACTCCGACCCCAACTTTCCCTACTCCGACTCTGATTCCTCCGACTCCAACTGAAGTTCCACTACCTACCCCGACACCTGTACCTGCACCATGCAGCTTATCCAGCGGTTTTTGGATATCCGGACAAAACCCGGCTAATGAGGGATCGATTGTAACATTGACTACTATAGGAACAGGTGATTGCAGCGGAAAACAGGTTGCATTTGAAATCCGTGAAGATGATGATTTTCTGGGGTTTGATCCTGTTTTGATAAATCCGTCAAATTCAACATTTATTGCAGATACTGCATCGACTTCCTGGGTTGCCGAATATCAGCCGGATGGGTTTGACGGTATAAATGATCCGCCTGAATATTCCTTTATAGCAAGTTTAACGGATGGCACCTCTTCTATAAATTCTGCACAACCCCAGCTTCAGGTGAGTAGGTTGCCAACTACAATATTTAAAAAGGGTGATGCAAACAGAGATGGTAACGTTGACCTGCAGGATCTTTCAGTTATGTTTTCATATTGGTTTGATACGGCTAACTTCCCGGATGAAATTGACATAAATACTGACGGAATAATAAATACCTTTGATTTCTCAAGTATGCTACTTATTCTTGTTTCGGAAGGGGTAATTACAAATCCAATTAATTAATATATTCTCACCCTTGAATTCCCATCTAATTTCCAGTACAATAGCTCTCAATGAATAGTTATTTTTTGACTTTGGTTTTAAAACCGGATTTGGAAGAAAAAACCCGTGAGGAACTTTTGGGCGAGATTAAAAAGAAATTGACAATGGATAATGGAAAATTGACAAAGGATGATATGTGGGGGGTAAGGGATTTAGCTTATCCAATAAAGAAACAAGCAAAAGGATTTTATGCACATTTTGAATTTGATGCAGAGCCAGGGGTTATAAAGGGTCTTGACAATAGTTTGAAAGTAGAAGAGAATGTCTTAAGATTTTTGATGGTTAGAGTTTAGTCTCAAGAGTCTAGAGTCAAGGAATATATGGCAAGTAGAAGTTGGAATAGAGTAGAACTTATTGGAAATTTAACAAGAGATCCAGAACTCCGATATACTCCCAATGGGGCTGCTGTTTGTACCTTTGGTTTAGCTACAAACAGAACTTATGTTTCAGATGGTGAGAAAAAAGAAGAAGTGGATTTTCACAGGCTTGTTGCATGGAATAAGCTTGCAGAACTTTGTAGCCAGCTTTTAAAAAAGGGCAACAGAGCTTTTATTTCAGGAAGGCTTCAAACAAGAAGCTGGGAAAGTGCTGACGGACAGACAAGGCAGACAACAGAAGTTGTAATCGAGGATATGATTATCCTTACTCCTAGATCTGATAGTACAGGTTCTTATATGGGTGAAGAGGTGCCAGTGAGAGAAGAAGTTCCAGCGAAAGTTCAGGAAGAGGCTGTTGCTGCCACAAATGAAGTGGTTGAAGAAAAAATTGACCCCGATAAAATCGGGGTTGAAGCTGTAAAGGGATCTGAAACGCCCGATGCTGAAGAATCAAAAAAACCAGAGGAAGCTTCAGCAATTGATGAAACTTCTAAAAAAGGAAAACCAGCTGAAAAACCCCAGGAAAATATAGATCCGGACTCCGACCTTCCGTTTTAATATTTGAATGTTGACCGTCCTTGAGTTATAATATTCCACATGATTAAAAAAATGGCTAGACGTGTTGATAGTGATAAGATAGCTAAAAAGAAAGTTTGCTTTTTTTGCGAAAACAGAAAGACACCGACTTATACGGATACAGTCAGTTTAAAAAAATGTACATCCGGCAGAGGGAAGATAGTGCCTAAAAGCCGGTCAGGAGTTTGCAGTAAACACCAGAGAGCTCTTGCAAGAGAAGTTAAAAGGGCAAGGTTTTTGGCACTGCTTCCGTTTACACTAAGAGTATAGTTATATCAAGAAATCCAAGTTTAGTGTAAACTAGATCTATGCCCAAAGTTACAGGAGTTTTTGATAGATTTGAAAATCTGGAAAAAATTCCAGCTGAAAACATTGCTAAATGGTTAAGTATGCACCCGGATTCTGCTGCTATTGAAAACTACATTGCAAATAGAGTAATTTATTCTCAGACAGTGCCCGTAACATTAAATGACCAAAATATTGATTTTGCAATATTAAGGGAAGCGCTGCGGGCTGCCCCGATTTATTTTAAGCAAAATCAGAAAAAAATTTTTATTCCGGCTGATTTTTTACAAATTACCCCCGATATAAAAAAACTCGTTAACATAGTTATAGATGCGTTTGAGCCTAAAGGCTTAATTACCTTTGTGCTAACGGCAAGAACAAAAGATGAAATATTAGGATCTTTAGTTACAGTGAATTGCAAAAAAGAGGATATGCTTTACTTTGAACTGGAAGGCAAAAATTTTAAAATAAAGCCGGGAAATCTTACTATTCTCCCCTGTCCGAAAGACCACTGTCACGTAAACTTTAAATCCCAAGGTTCAACAATTTTTGGTAAAACCGAGCTTGTTTTTGAAATTCCAGGAGGCAAAATAGGATTAATTGTGGATGGGAGGTTAAGTTGAATTTATTTGCTAACAAAAGGTTCAGGATTGTTCCTGAAAATATAACTTTGATTCAGAGGTCTCTCGCGGGTAACGGGGAGATCCTTGTAAAAGCGGGACAGGAAGTAAACCCTCAGGAAATTATAGGAAGATCAATAGTATCTGCAGGTTTTAGAAAAATTAATCTTTCGCAGCTGCTATCAGTGAGTCCCGGAGAAGTTAAAAAACATCTTCAGCGGGTACCTGGCAAGGCGATCTATAAAGGAGAATTATTGGCATATAGAGGTAGTGGATTATTCAGCGGGAAGAAAATAGTTCAATCACCAACTGATGGAATTATAGAGCTTTTGGACGAAAATACCGGTATACTAAAGCTTAAGATTTTACCTCAAAAAGTAGATTTGCCTGCAGCTGTATATGGAATTATAGAAAGAGTTGACCATGTTAAAAAAGAGATTACTATTAAAACCCAGGTTACGCAGATTTACGGCATTTTGGGTTCCGGAAGACCCAGGGAAGGATATTTAAAAGTGCTTGGCGGGATGGGAGATCTAATTTCTAAAAATGATATTTCACCAGATCTTAATGATAAAATAATAGTCGGCGGGGGTTTAATTTATGATGAAGGTTTAAAAGAAGCTGTAATAAATGGGGTGAATGGTATAATTACCGGGGGTATTAATGCGCCTGATTTTAAGGGGATGTCCGGCGGGAAAATTAAATATGCACATAGTGAGAGTGAAGTAGGCATAGGAGTTTTAGTTACTGAGGGGTTTGGAACAATTCCAATTGGAAATGATATATTCGGGTTGTTAAAAGAGTTTGATAATAAATTTGTTATACTTGAAGGCAATAGAGGAAGAGTTAACCTTCCGTCTACACGAGAGGATAGTATAATTAGCATAAGAAAGGTTTATAAATTTCCTTCAAATGATTCAGTATCAGTTGTAACTGAGGAGGTGCTGGATCCGGGAAAATTTGTTAGAATAATAGGAAGTCCTAATATGGGCGAGCAGGGAAAAATTATTTCAATTGATAAGATTGCAACAACTTTACCTTCAGGAGTGGTAACTTATATGATAACAATTTCCACAAACACTAGAAAAATCAGGATTCCTTATAATAATGTGGAGATAATCAACTCTAGTTTCTAATAACTATGAAAGATTTACTAAAGAGACTTAATGCCTCTGCCATTTTAATAGCAGTTCTTACTTTTGTTCTTGGCTGGCAGCTTGGGCAAAAAGAGATTGATCTACGCTGGAAAAATTACCGCCCGGCTTTAAAAGTCGAAAATAAACTTCCACCGGAAAGCGTTAATATTGATTTTCAGCTTTTTTGGGATACATGGGATTTAGTTTCAAAAAAATATTTGATAAAAAAAGATGTTGATTCTGAAAAACTATTCTACGGTGCGATTTCCGGAATGGTTGCCGCACTAGGGGATCCTTATACAGTATTTCTACCTCCTGATCAACAGAAGTCTTCGAAGGAGGAGTTGAATGGAAGTTTTGAGGGGGTTGGAATTCAGCTTGGGTTTAATAAAGAAAAAAGACTGGTTGTAATAGCCCCCCTAGAAGGCACTCCTGCAGAGAAAGCAGGAATTCAGCCGGAAGATATTATTGTTAAAATTGACAGCAAAGATACTTTGAATATATCTCTGCCTGAGGCAGTAAGATTAATAAGAGGACCGAAAAATACAGAAGTCATTCTTACAATTTACAGAGAAGGAGATACTAATACAAGAGAAGTTAGGCTTAAGCGAGAGACGATCATTGTTAAAAGTGTAAGCCTAAAAGTAGAACAATCAAAACAAGGCAGGAAAGTTGCTGTTATAAAGCTTTCTCGTTTTGGAGAAAGGACGCAAGACGAATGGAATGATGCAGTTTCAAATTTACTGTCGGATGGGGTACAGGCAGTTGTGCTGGATTTAAGAAATAACCCTGGAGGATTTTTAGACGGAGCTGTATTTATAGCCTCTGAGTTTTTATCTTCTGGTGATGTCGTTTTACAGGAAAATTATCAGGGGCAAAGAAACAGCTATAAAGTTAACAGATCGGGTAAAATATTGAAGCTCCCTTTAGTTGTACTCATTAATAAAGGCTCTGCTTCAGCTTCAGAAATTGTTGCAGGAGCAATTCAGGATAGAAAAAGAGGAAAATTGGTTGGCGAAAAATCATTTGGTAAAGGGACAATTCAGGAAGCTGAAGACTTACCTGGAGGATCAGGCATTCATATAACTACAGCAAAATGGTTGACACCCAGCGGAAAATGGGTGAATGAAACAGAAGGTTTAGAACCGGATATAAAAGTGGAAATTCCAAAAGACCGGGAAGTGAAAGAAGGAGAAATAAAAAACGATATACAGCTGGAAAAAGCATTGGAGATCTTAGAGTAATTATGGATGATGTTGATAAAAAACCAAAACTTCAATTCTCGAGTATTTTAATAGTTGTGGCTTTGGGGGTTGTGGCTGCAGCTTTTTTGTATCAGGCCAAAAATAAAGGTTTACTTCCTTCTGGTTTCTCTTCTCCGGTTATTCCTCCTTCACAGGAAACAAGAACAATAGTACAGGAAGAAAATGCTGTTATCTCAGTTGTTGATAAGACTTCGTCATCTGTTGTTGCTATCGGAGTTAACAGGCGCGTTGTTAATCCTTTTGATCCTTTTGCAATTCCTAAAAATGAGGATTCTACGATTGGCACAGGATTTGTTGTTTCGGATAAAGGAATTATTGTTACAAATAAACACGTTGTTTCTGAACCGGGTGGAAAATATACGGTTGTTACAAAAGACAACCAGAAATATGACATAGAAAAAATATACAGAGATCCGATTTTAGATTTAGCAATTGTTCAGATAGATGGTTCAAGCTTAAAACAGTTGGAGCTTGGTGATTCATCAAAGATTAAAGTTGGTCAGACAGCGATAGCTATTGGTAATGCCTTGGGAAGATTTACAAACACTGTTACTACTGGAGTTATTTCGGGCTTAGGGAGAAAAGTTACAGCAGGGGATCCCTTTGGGGGGTCTCTCGAGTCTTTGGATAATTTAATTCAAACAGATGCTGCAATTAATCCGGGGAATAGCGGCGGACCGCTTTTAAATTCTGCAGGACAGGTAATCGGAGTAAACGTTGCAACAACAGAAGGGGCACAAAATATTGGTTTTGCAATTCCAATTAATTCAGTTAAGGCAATAGTTGATGAGTTTGTTACAAAAGGCACAGTTTCAAGACCTTTTCTGGGGATACGTTATAGATTTATAAGCCGGGATGTTGCGATTTTAAATGAGGTACCTCAAGGGGCTTATATTCAAGAAATTGTTGCGGATTCCCCTGCAGAAAAATCCGGGCTTAAAGAGGGTGATATTATTACTAAAATAAACGGGGAGTCAGTGGATTCTGAGAATAAGGTTGGAGATCTAATTGCAAAGTCAAAAATTGGTGATATACTGGATTTGGAGATTTGGAGAGACGGGGAAACTAAAAAATTAACAGCGAATTTAGAAGAGCTGCCAAGCGAATAATGAAAGGAGGTGGAAAATGGCTATTGAGAATAAAGAAACTAGGTTAGACCCGGATAATCTGGCAAAAATGACAGCATCAGGAGAAGGAATGTTTGAAAGAAAACCAGATTCTGTTTTGCCATCATTAGACGAGCTAAGAGCAAGTCCTGTTGATACAACTGGAGTTGAACAAAGAATACTCGGTAATATAAGAGAAATCCAAGAAGCACGGAGAGGTAAATTATTAAACTCTGATCCTGAGATGTTTACCACAGTTATTGGGAATGAAACTTCTAATCTGTCTGATGCACATATTGAAGGATATCCTGTATTAAAAGACCTTTAATACTAAAATTTAACAACCAAAATCCTTTGTTTTTTGGATAAATCTGTTTTGACTTCATAAATGGGTTTGTGTTAATATATTCGCATTATGCAACAAATTCCCTGGGAAAAAATTAAAGATCAGAAAGATAAGAAGGGGGCTGAAAAGCCTTTTAATACCTTATATGGTTTTTTAAAAGGAATAAAAGTAACGGAAAAAGAGTTTAAAGCTGCCGAGAAAAGTTTATTCCCTTATGGAACCAAATAAGGTAATTGTTGATACACATGCACTCTTTTGGTTTATTCTCGCCGATAAAAGGTTAAGTAAAAAGGCGAAGGAAATTTTAGAATATACTCAAGAAATAATTATCCCCACTATTGTTTTACTAGAATTATTTAGCTTAATAAAAAAGAAAAAAATGTTGGACGAATTTCCAGAGATAGTTAGAAGGATCATTAGCGATCAGAGAATTAGGGTTGTTTCACTAAATTTTGATACATTAGGAACTGTAATTAATGATAATCTGGATTTAGAATCGCATGATGCTTCTATTGTGGCAACATCGAGGCTGCTTAATGTGCCGCTTGTCACTAAAGATAGAAAAATTAGAGAGATTTACAAAAATACTATTTGGTAGTAATATTCAAATATGATAGAAACAGAAGGTAGATTTATTTCTGTGGTTGATGAAGCATATTTAGACTCATTGATCCGAGATGGAGTCCAAGCAGCCATAGACGATGGAAAGGATTTTAAAAATGATGCTGACACAGTATCCAAGTTCAAGCGTATAAATACCAGTTATTCCGGATTATAATATAACACCCTAGAATGATATTCTTAATATTCTTTGTTTTTTAGCTAAATCTGTTTTGACTTCTACTTTGGCTGTTGGAAA
>Ga0155059_130_pt1 | contig 64716 bp, 83 predicted proteins | sample RifCSPhighO2_01_FD_106027 | JGI IMG/M metagenome (GOLD analysis project Ga0155059, IMG submission 106027) | Candidatus Daviesbacteria bacterium RIFCSPHIGHO2_01_FULL_37_27
CAGATGTAAAGAAAATTACCAGGGATCATGCCATTGTAAATTTTGATATTGGAATATGAAATAGTGTATCATGGAAAAAGGGGGAGAAAATGACAGTTAAAAAGAGGAGGTCTGAACAAAGCAGAAAAACCTTTCTTTCTAAAAAAAACAGGAGTGCCCCTGGAACTATCACTATAACCCGTGATGCAGAATTTGACAGGCTGACAGATCTGGTAAATAATGCTGCGAAGGAGTATAAACAAGACCTTAAATAACTTTCTATGAAACAGATAAATAGTTTAGAGACAGATGAGACTACTGAAAAAATGGAAGAAACTAAGCAAAACTTGGTTTCTAATTCTGTAGCTCCAAGTTTCCCTAATTCTCAAATTCCAGGAGCAATTCCAAACTTCGCAAAAATACTTAAGCCAAAATTATTGCTGCTTATTTTGGGAATAACTATGGCGGGAGCAACTTACGTGGCAGGGGTGGGTTACTATCAAATCTACAATGACAAAATCTCTCAGTTTACTCCTCCCCCGGGAGTAAAATTTGTTTATGAATTCCCGGCAGCCAAGGCAGAGGAGTTGAGAACGGGTATGCCCATTTTAGGAACGGCTGACCCCGGATCCAAAGTCGAAGTCTTCTTTAACCCAACTACCGGCAGCGCGGCTTTGGGAACCTCGGTCACTGCAGAAACTAATGATTTAGGCTACTGGAGTGTTAATTTGCCGGAAAACTTATCTGCAGGCGGATATAACTTAGAGATAAAACCCGGAGATACTACCTATCCGGTTGAAATAGTTCCTCCGGATGCTTCGGAAGTACCACCCACACCTGAACCAACCTCCACACCTATATCAAACGAACCGGAACCCTCGGCATCTCCGGATACTTCACCCATACCTTCACCAACACCAAGCTGTGATGATAATCAAATTTTCTGTCAGGACAATGTCAAAATCTGGAAGCACAGCGGTTCCTGGGATGAAATACAGTGTAGTTATATTTATGAAGAGATAGGAGAGTGTGAGGAGCCAACTGAGGAAGCTACACCACCGGCTGTAACTTCCGATCCAACACCCAAACCAACCAGTACCCCGAATCCGGGCTGTACCGGTGAAACATATTATTGTTCTATAAAATTTATAGTTAAAGAAACTAAATTTTGGGACAATAACCGGTGCAAAACAGAAACGGAGTTTGTACGGGATGCTAAAGGCAAAAAGGTTAAATGTTCCTGTCCGGCACCGCTGGGGTATGGAATTTGTCAGCTTCCCGGTTCAAACTCAAAGGGAAAAAGTAAAAATGGGTGAGTAAATTATACAACCAATTTTCTGTCGGGGAGGGGAGAATAAGAAAATCTTGCAATTTTTCGCTACGCTCAAAATTGTTGAACCGTCCTTCGGACTAGAATTTGATTCCCATCCCTCCAAAATAATTTAGAAACTCCGATATGAATATCGGGTTTCAAATTATGTCGGGGAGGGGAGAATCGAACTCCCGATACCGCACCCCCAGCGCGATGTGTTACCACTATACTACTCCCCGAATATTCGATATATTTTATCATCATATGAAATTAATTTGTTAAACTCATGAGGAATTAATGTTTCAGCGCTTTTTTAATAATCTGATTTCTTCTTCTATCTTTAACTTTTCTTTTTACTTCATGTATCCCAGTCGGAGGGAGGGAGTCTACAATCATCCTGTTTTTATCAGTCTCTTTACGCCGGCGGCGGTTGCCCTTTGAAACATATTCTTCACTATATTTTTCAAAATCACGTTCATTCATCAATATATTTACTCTAAAGCGTCAATGTTGACACCGTCTTTAAAATCTATTTCCGGGTATTTGTGTAGAATATCTGATAAAACTTTTTTTAATTTTACATACTCCTCTGCATCTTTGGCTTCATATTTAATAGTTAAGTACGGTCCATTTTGGGAAGCTCTGATAACCCCCATTTCATGATCTGTATCAAACCTTAATCCATCAATATCTACATAACTGGCTGTTGGATAAATACCCTTAATATCTTTGGCTATCCCATCCGACACAAGTTTAAACTTAATATTATCAGGACACCCAACTTTAATTTCCGGACTGCTATGATATTTTGGTAGTTCATCGACTACCCGGTCCAGTGTTTTTCCAACTCTGGTTAAATAGGCTAACAATCTCAAGGTGGCGTAAGCTTCATCATCATGGCCATAAAAGTTATCTGCAAAAAACATATGACCTGAAAGCTCTCCTGCAAATGGCGCTCTTTCTTCTTTTAACTTGGCTTTAATAAATGAGTGTCCAGTTATCCAAATTACTGGCTCTCCTCCATGTGACTCAATTACATCTCTGGTTTGTTTCGAACACAGAACATTAAAAACTATTTTTGCCCCGGGCATATAATCTAAGACATCCATGGCAAAAATTGAAACTAAGGTATCGTTCCAAATGAGTCTTCCCTGTGAATCCACAATCCCCATCCTGTCTCCATCTGTATCATAAGAAAAACCAATGTCCGCTTTTTCTTTAACTACCTTTTCTGCTAATCTTTCTTGGACTGCTTTTTCAGTTGGATCAGCAGTCCCAAGAGGAAAAGTTCCATCAAGTTCCGTATGTTGTTCAATAACTTCACATCCTGCTTCTCTTAAAATTTTTGGTAAAAACATTCCCGCAGTCCCATAAATTGTATCTACCACCACTTTAAATTTTCCAATTTTTCCAGCTCTTCTTAAAATATCTTTTTTGTATTCTGGAAAGATATCAATTTTTTTATAACTACCTTTGCGATTAAATTTTTTAAACTGTCCATCTTTTGCTATTTCTTTCAACTGTTGGATTTCTGGACCAGTCATTGTATCAGAAAAACCAACAGCCATTTTTAAACCATTATACTCGGCAGGATTGTGAGAGGCTGTAATCATAGCTGCTCCTTTAAAACGAAGTGGGTATTGGCTAAAATAAACAATCTGTGCCAGTGTTAAACCTATATCTACAACATCTATTCCACTCTCTACTAATCCTTTAACAAAAGCCTTGGAGTACCCCTCGCTAGTAATCCTGTTATCTCTACCAACAACAACTTCCCAGATTCTTCTTTGATAAAGAAATGTTGCATAGGCTTTACCCAAATGTTCCATTAACTCTTCACTCAAATCTACATTGGAAACGCCGCGCAGGTCATATCCCCGGAATATATGATCATTGATTGTTACTTTACTCATAAAAGCAGGTCTAATGATACAATATACCATACTATGTCCATCTGGGGAAAGTTTTGGGATTGGTATAACAAGCATTTACTCCTAAATACATCTATTGCAGCCGGGCTTTTTTCTCTACAGCTTGTCCATCTTTATTGGTTAACAACTCACGTAGTTTTTCTAAAAGCTTTTGGCCAGTCTTTTTTTAATCCAAATGATTTAATTCAAACTATTATTATACTTGTGGATTATACAGAAATCCCGGCTTTAATTACTACCTCTTTAGTTTATATTAATGCACACAGAAAAAAGAAAAGTATTAAAAACTTGCTATACTTATTTTTCTTAAATATACAATTTGTCCATATTTTTTGGATTACTGATGAATTTGTACTGGAAAAATTAGCCGGACACCCCGGGGGTGGAACTATCTTGCCGGCATGGCTTGCCTGGATTGCCATAATGATTGATTACCTGGAACTTCCTGTTATCTTTGAAACATTCCAAAAGCTAATTGAATCCATGAAGAAACGTGATCCAAAAAAACTTTCAGAAGCGTTTAAAGAATAATTCTACTATCTCTTTGGAGATTGTTTTTTTGCTCTTGCTTTTTGGGCGAGACCGAATTTTCTTCTCTCTTTTACCCTTGCATCACGGGTTAAAAAACCTTCTTTTTTAAGTAAGGCTCTATAGCTTATATCTGTTAAAGATAGCGCTCTTGATAATCCGTGGACTACTGCCCCGAGCTGCGAGGAAACTCCTCCTCCGGAAATTTTTATAGATCCTTTAAATTTACCAGTTGTTTTAGTTATTTCAAAAGGTCTTTGGTATATTTTTTGGAAAGAGGCAGAGGAAAAATATTCAGACATTGGTTTTTCGTTTACAGTTATGAGTCCTACTCCGGGAATAAGCCTGACCCTTGCAACAGCCTCTTTTCTTCTTCCTACAGCAGCAACATAACTATTATCTTTTGACTTTTGACTTTTAACTTTTAACTTTTCTTCCATTATGCTCTTACCTCCTCACCTTTATACACTTTTAGTTTTTTAAACATTTTTCTTCCCAATTTTCCTTTTGGAAGCATGCCGGCTATTGCATGTTCTATAATTTTTTCAGGTCTCCTTAAAATTAATTTGTCAAAAGTTTCAACCCTAAGTCCCCCGGGGTATCCGCTGTGATTTACATATTTTTTTTGTGCAGCCTTTTTACCAGTTACTTTTATTTTTGCAGCGTTTGTAACAACTACAAAATCCCCGCTATCCAGATACGGAACGTATTGTGGCTTATTCTTCCCCATTAAGATTCTTGCAACAGTTGCGGCAAGCCTGCCCAAAATTTTTCCATCTGCATCAATAGTATGGATTTCTCTTTTTATATCTTTAGCTGATAAAACGTTAGTACTCATAGGTTAGTGTCGAGTCGCTCAAAAATCTAAAAGATTTTTCTTTTCGAGTCGAGAGTCTAGGATTTTTTAACTCCTCTCTTTAACGACTTATTTTTGTCATTCTGATCCTGAGCGTTAGTCGAAGGAGAAGAATCTAATTTCTTAGGAATTATATCCTTCGTTTCACTCAGGATGACAGTTTTATTTTTACTTTTACTTTTGAGTTTTGACTTTTCTTTACTTGACTCTTGACTCTTGTCACTTGACTTTAGCAAAAGGCTCATCTTAACCTTCATTGCATTATCTCCGAGCCTGTTACCAAGTTTTATAATACTTGTATACCCGGAGCTACGCTCTTTTAAAAGTGGAACTACATCCTTAAATAGTTTATCCTGAATATTTTTTTGAACAAGGAACTGTGAAACCAATCTCCTGGCTTCTTTACTCTTTGCTTGAGTTATAATTTTATCAACAAGCCCTTTAATCGCTTTTGCCTTGGACTCTGTAGTTACAATTTGCCCATGAAGAATTAAAGACCCCACCAAATTTTTAAAAAGTGCGGTTCTTGCATTTTTATCTCTTCCAAGGTGTTTACCATAAACTCTATGCCTCACTTAAGGATAGCCCCCTTTCAATAAGCTTTTCCGAAATTAAACTTAGAGATTTAGCTCCTAAGTTTTTAGCCTTTAAAAGCTGTCCCCTTGGGATATTTATTAAATCATCAACTGTATTTATGTCTATAACTCTAAGCGCATTTGTAATCCTTACCGGAAGATCCAGCTCTTCAATGCTCATTTTTAATACTTCTTCAGATACAAAATTGTCTGCTTTAACCTCTATCTCTTCTTCAGCTACCGGCTCATAAATTTGCTTGAACATTTCAGAAAGTATTCTTCCGGCTTCTTCAAGTGCTGCTTTCGGAGCTATAGTACCATCTGTTGTAACTTCAAGAATTAGTTTATCAAAGTTTGTCTTTCTTCCGACTCTGGTTGGCTCGACTCTATAGTTAACATTCACAACAGGACAAAATTGGGCATCAATCGGAATTGTACCAATTTCATTTATATTTCTTTCTGCTGCCTGGGAATAACCTTTACCCTTTAAGGCTTCCATTTCAATATTAAGTTTTGCTTTTGGACTGGAGAGTGTTGCTATGTGTTGTCCTGCATCTGCAATTTCACCGTCACCTATTATTTCTATATCTTTAGCTGTTACTTCTTTCTTCCCGGTAACTGAAAGTCTTAATTTAACCGATTTTTCCGAAAACACCTTAATTCTTACTTTTTTAAGATTCAATATAATTTCAATAACATCTTCAGAAACTCCCTCAATTGTAGAGAACTGGTGGGGAACACCATCTATTTTTATAGATGTTATAGCTGAGCCTTCAAGAGATGTCAAAAGCACCCTTCTTAGGGAGTTCCCCAGAGTATGACCATATCCTGCCTCTAAAGGCTCAATTGCAAATCTTGCAAAATTATCTTTTTCTTCTTCAGTAATTATTTTAAACATAGTTTCATCTTGAGTAAAACTCAACAATTAATTGCTCATTTATAGACTGTTCCATCTCTTCCCTGGCTGGAATTCTTAAAACCTTGCCCACGGTAGCTTTCCTTTCAAGCCACTCAGGCAAGGTTGTTGAATCCTCTAAAACCTTTTTAACATGTATATTATCCGATAATTTGCTTGATAATGCAACTACCTGTTCTGTTTTCATATTATATGACGGAATTGCCACTTTTTTCCCGTCAACTGTAATATGACCGTGTGATACAAGTTGCCTTGCACCAGCCCTGCTTTTACTAAATCCCAGCTTATATACAATATTATCAAGCCTCATTTCTAAAAATTTAAGAAGCGCCGTACCCGTTTCTCCTTTTACCTTTGAAGCTGATTTAAAATAATTGCTGAATTGTCTCTCTAGTATCCCAAACATTCTTTTTGCTTTTTGCTTTTCCCTAAGCTGCAAACCGTATTCAGATATTTTCCTTTTACGCTTCATGCCGTGTTGTCCAGGAAGTACTGCACCTTTCCTTTCAAGCGCTTTTTCATCTTTAGTAAAGAGAGGCATCCCTTCTCTTCTGCTTAATCTTCTTTTTGGTCCTGTATATCTGGCCATTAAACTCTTCTCCTTTTCTTAGCCCTTGGGCCATTGTGCGGAATCGGCGTAACATCTGCAATCATTGTAATGTTTAATCCTGCACCCCTAAGAGCTCTTATAGATGCATCTCTCCCCGGTCCCGGACCTTTAATATACACCTCAACAGAGCTCATCCCAACTTCTTTAGCTTTTTGACTTACCTTTTCCATAGCTTGCATTGCAGCATACGGTGTAGATTTTCTGGCTCCTTTAAACCCTGAACCTCCTGATGAACCCCAGGCTAAAGTATTCCCGGAAGCATCAGTAAGTGTAACCAGAGTATTATTAAATGTTGCCGTAACATAAACACGCCCTGCTGAGAACTGTTTAGGTGCATTTGTCTTTTTTACTTTTGATGTTATCTGTTTTTTTGCCATAGTTTAAACTTTCTTATCCTCTGCTACCTGAGCTGGTGCTCCTCCGGTTTTTCCTTGTGTTTCTTTACTGATTGCTCCAATTGTTTTTCTTTTTCCTCTTCTTGTTCTTGCATTAGATCTTGTTCTTTGTCCTCTAACAGGAAGACCCCGGCGGTGACGCAAACCTCTATAACTTCCTATATCTTCCAGGCTTTTTATATTTGCAGCTATTTCACCTCTTAAGTCCCCTTCAACCTTAAACTGATCAACTGATTTTTGCAGTTTACTTACCTCATCATCAGTTAAATCTTTAATTCTTTTTGATGCATCCACGCCTGCATCTTTTAAGACTTTAACTACATTAGATCTTCCTATACCAAAAATATAGGTAAGCCCAATATCAACTCTTTTTGCCTCCGGCAAATCAATTCCTGCAATTCTAGCCATTTATGTCTCCTTGATTTTCTGTAATACCTACTTCTCTGGTTAGTTTTCGAGTAACTTCATCAACAATATCTACCACTATCTCTTCGGGCACATGCATATGGAGATGCATATCAAGTAATCTTTGTTCCGTCGATGCTTCCTTTAAACTATTTAATAAATATGTATTTAATACATCTCTATCAACAACTCCACTTTCCATCAGCCCTTTTAATGTCGTTAACAGCACATCATGACTAAATTTAAGTTTTACATATACCCTTGCAGATCTAGGAAAATTTGGCTCACTATCTATATTATCTGGCAATCTTTCTATCATAATTTTAATTCTCCATTCTATTATCTGTCATTCCGAACTTGTTTCGGAATCTCTTAATAAGAGATCCTGAAATAAGTTCAGGATGACGCAAACATTATCCCTGTCTTTGTTTATGCCTCGGGTCGCGAGGACATATAATATACAACACGCCTTCACGTTTAACTACTTTGCAAAACTTACAACGTTTTTTAATGCTTGCTTGTACTTTCATAGGTTTTCCATTCTGTCATTCTGAGCCAAAGGCGAAGAATCCCTCAACTTGTTTAAGGTATCTGAAACTAGTTCAGAGATCCTTCGCTAATCGCTCAGGATGACACTTCGTGTCACTTTATCCTAAACGTTATCCTCGCCTTTTCAAGATCATATCTTGGACTCATCTCAGCTCTAACCTTATCTCCTGCTAAAAGCCTTATATAGTGCATCCTCATTTTCCCTGAGATATGGCACAAAATAACTTTTCCCAAAAGCTCAGGCAGAGAGTCACTTCTTGTTATTTCCACCCGAAACAGCGTATTAGGCAGAACTTCTACAACTTTACCCTCTATTTCGATTGTTTCATCCATAATTCAAGAGCCGTACAATTGTACCAGATTATTTACACACAGTCAACCCACTATAGGATCCGAAAAATCTGGTTCTGCGTGTACTTAGAAAACTCATACTTTTCTCCAATCTGTTAAGATTTTTGCTTCTTTCTTTCCAACTACAACCGTCATTTCAAAAAGTCCGCTTAAAGATCCATCCTCAGTTGAATATGTCCAACCGTCTTTTTCCAAAATAACATCAGGCGTGCCCTCCGCATAAATTACCTCAATTGCCAAAGTCATCCCTTCAATAAGTAAAGATCCAGTACCCGAAACTCCGTATCCAGGAATTTCAGGCTCTTCGTGCAAAGCTTTACCAACCCCATGCCCAACCAGTGCTCGAACAACGTGATACTCTTCCACTTCTACTTTTTTCTGAATTGCTGCACCAATATCCCCGACCGTATTTCCGGATTTAGCCTCCTTAATCCCCAACCTTAAAGCCTCTTTCCCTATTCTTAAGAATTCTATCTTCCGCCTTCTATCTTCTATCTTCCCTCCATCAACCAATACACTCCAGGCACAATCAGTATGCCAACCTTTATATGATACAGCCAGATCCACGCTGACCAGATCACCTTCCTTAACTTTTCTATCAGTTGGGATTCCATGTACAACCTGCTCATTAAAGGTAATACACGTTGCCCATTTATATCCCGGAACAGTTTTGTAAGATAAATCCCCACCTTTTCTGTAAATTTCTTCCTCTACCAATTTATCTATATCTTTTGCACTAATTCCTGGCTTGATAGCTTCCAGTGCTGCATTTAATGCTAAAGCGGAAATTTTTCCGCTTTCCCTCATATGTTCCAGCTCTTTATCAGTTTTCGGTTCAATCATTCAACCTGCTCCTGATTTTACTCTGAATCGAATCTACAGACTCTTCCCCATTCACTGTTTCTAAAATTCCTGAATTTTTGTAATAATCTAAAATAGGCTCCGTTAAGCTATGATAATCTGATAACCTTTTTTCGATTATTACTTGAGTGTCATCTTCCCTTCCTCTTTTTAGAAGTCTATCCAAAATTAGATTATCATCTATTTTTAAATAAAAAACTCTAGTAAACCCCGGATCAAAAAGCTTAATCTGATTTAAGTTTCTTGGATACCCGTTCATGACAAAACCATTTTCACAACCTTTTTCTTTTAATCTTTTCTCGACAAGTTCTGCTACAATATCATCCGATACCATTTCTCCCTTACTTAAACGCTCTTTAATTTCTATCCCTGAAGCTGTTTCTTCCTCTGATAAGTTTCTGAGAATAGTACCAGTCTCAATAAAAGGCACACTCAAATACTTTGAAAGTAATTTTGACTGAGTACTTTTACCGCTACCCTGAGAACCTATCAAAAGTATTTTTGACTTGTTACTATTCACTGGTCACTTTCTTAAAAATCCTTCATAACTTCTTTCAACCAGTTTGCTTTCAAATTGTTTGCTTGTATCCATAATTACTGACACAACAATTAAAAGCCCTGTTCCACCAAGTATTAAAGTAGTTACTCCTGTAATCTGAGATGCAATAGAAGGTAACGTGGCAATTGCACCCAAAAAGATTGCTCCGGTAAGTGTAATTCTAAGAAGTATATAATTTAAATACGCGGCAGTTGCGCTTCCCGGTCTTATTCCGGGAATAAAACCTCCGTATTTTTTTATTTCATCTGCAATCTTTACAGGATTAAATATTATAGCAGTGTAAAAATACGTAAACCCAACAACCAGTAGAAAATATGTAACATTATAAATTATTCCCTCCGGTTGAAAATTAGTACTTAACCATTTTCCTAAGATAGATAATTGAGGTTGGGAGAGCTGAGCCAGATACCCGCCTGCAAAAGAAGGAATAAGCACTAAAGATACAGCAAAGATAATTGGTATCACTCCAGCTTGATTTACCCTAAGCGGAAGATACGTTGCAGCCCCACCTCCTGTTTCTCTCCCCCCGACAAATCTCCTGGCGTATTGTATTGTAATTTGTCTTCTCCCTTCATTTATAAAAACAACTCCCATAACAACTAAAATTCCAAGCGTTGTAAATACCAAAAGATTAAGAACTTGCTGCTGATCGGTAAGTGTTACTGTTTGCGCGAGTACTACAGGAAGCCTGGTAACAATACCAGTGAATATTAAAAGTGAAATCCCGTTACCAATACCGTATTCAGTTATAAGTTCTCCAAGCCACATCAAAAAAATTGCCCCTGCACTCATACCAACAACTATTGATACTATTTGAATTGGTGTTACTGATGAAAGAATTCCCTGGTTTTTTAATAATACAAACATTCCAAAAGCTTGTATACCAGCTAAGGGTACTGTCAAATATCTTGTATATTGATTTATTTTTTGCCTTCCGTAATCCCCTTCTTTTGAAAGCTCTTCAAGCTTTGGAAAAATCATAGTTAAGAGCTGTACTATAATTGATGCATTAATATACGGGTTTAATCCAAGGGAAATTATTGAGAAATTTACAAGGGTGCCGCCTGAAAAAATATCCAAAAGCCCAAGGAATTGGTTTGATGCAAAAAGAGACCTTAAAGCTTCCAAATCTACACCGCCTACCGGGATATGTGCAATAAGTCTTGAAACCAAAACAATTAGAATTGTAATAAATATTTTTTTTCTAAGTTCCGCAATTTTAAAAGCATTTATTATCGGAGCAAATATCGATAAATTCATTCCACTTCTCCCCCTGCTCCTTCGATTATTCCTTTTGCTTTATTTGATATTGGAAGCTTAATAATAAGGGGTTTTTTAATTTCACCATTTCCCAAAATCTTAACACCATTTTTAAAATCTCTTTTAGAAATTATCTTCTCCTCAAGAAGTTTTTCTAAATCAATTACAGTTTTTGCGCTAAATTTATTTAAGCTGCTAAGTGTTACTACCTTTGGATTTGACAAACCTTTACTATTACCCATACCCTTCCTTCGAGGTAATTTTTTATATAAAGGCAGTGTTCCGCCAATAAAAGAGGGAGGAATTTTACCTCTTGCTTTTTGACCTTTAGAACCTCGTCCTGCAGTTTTCCCTCTCCCAGACCCAAGTCCGCGTCCAACTCTTTTTTTTGATTTAAATTTAACTTTTATTAATGCATTTAGCTTCATAGATTATGTCTCTTGTCTTTTTGATACTTTAAGTTTTTTCAGTGCTTCCAGCGTTGCATAAACATTTGACGCCTGATTTTTTGTTCCCAATATTTTAGAAACAACATCATGTATACCAGCTGCTTCAACAACCGTTCTTACTGCACCGCCTGCAATAACACCTGTTCCGGGCGGAGCAGGTTTTAATAAAACTTTTGCTGCACCTAGTTTAATAAAAACCTGATGTGGTATTGTTCTCCCATTTAAAGGCACTAAAATCATATGTTTCCCTGCATAAGCTGCAGCTTTCTTTACTGAAGATTGTACATCTGAAGCTTTGCCAAGCCCCACCCCAACTCTTCCTTTCCTGTCTCCTACAACTACAATAACTGAAAGAGACCTTTTATCTCCACCGGCAGTTTTTTTAGAAACACGATTAACCTGTACTACTTTCTCAAAGAGTTCAGATTCCTGTATATTACTTAAGTTAAAATTACTATTTTTCGTATTCATATTATTCATAGAAATAACACACCCCTCTTTCAGAGGCAGAAAATTAAAATTCCAGACCTCCTTCTCTGGCACCACGAGCCAGTTCTTTTATTCTTCCGTGAAACAAAAATCCACCTCTGTCAAAAACAACACTCTTGATTTTTTTTGCCTTTGCTTTTTCTGCGAGCTTCTTACCAACCATATATGCCTTTTCTTTTTTTATTATTTTTTCCATTTTAAGGTCAGACTCTGCAACTATAGTTACACCTTTTAAATCATCAATCATTTGTGCAAAAATATGCTTCCCGGATCTGAATACAGCAAGCCTTGGGCGGCTATCCATACCAACAACTCTCTTCCGTATTTTCATATGTCTTTTTGTCCTTAAATTCTTATACATAATCTTCCTACTTTCCAGCCCCTGCTGCTCCTACTTTTCCGGCTTTACCTGCTTTTCTTCTTATATATTCTCCTTCATATCTTATTCCTTTACCTTTATATGGTTCCGGCGGTTTGACATCCCGTATTTTAGCAGCAATTTGTCCAACTAACTCTTTATCAATTCCGGATACGGTTATTTTTGTATTATCCCTTACTTCGAATGTAATACCACTCTGTGCATTTATTACAACTGGATGAGAAAACCCTATATTTAAGTTTAGTTTATCGCCCCCGCCTTCTGCCCTAAAACCAACTCCAATTAGCTCCAAATTTTTAGTCCAGCCTTTTGATACACCTTCTACCATATTAAATATCAAAGCTCTTGTTAATCCATGCATGGCTTTAGTTGCTTTTTCCTCATTTTTTCTGCTGATCATTACCTGCACTTCTTTTATCTCAACACTAACCCTTTGATCAAGTATCATTTTCAACTCACCCCTTGATCCACTTACCACTAAAAGGTCTCCAGTTTTTTCAACTGTGACTCCGGCAGGTATTAAAATAGGTGCATTTCCAATTCTTGACATAGTTTTCTTTCTACCAGACTTCTGCCATAACCTCTCCGCCAAGTTTCATCTTTCTTGCATCTCTATCTGTCAGTAAACCTTTCGGAGTAGAAATAATTGCAATCCCGTATCCATTTAAAACTCTCCTGATTTTTTTTGCTCCACAATATACTCTAAGCCCTGGTTTAGATATCCTTTTTACTTCCAATAAAGCAGGTTTATGATTTGTATATTTAAGCTTGACCAGAATATCTTTTTTACTAATCTCTGCACTTTGAATATATCCTTCCTTAACTAAAAGTTCACAAATGCCATTTATAAGTTTCGAATAAGGTATGCTGACCATAACTTTTGTGGCCATATATCCATTTTTTATTCTTATTAATGCATCTCCAACAGAATCGTTAACCATAATATTTTAAAAACCCCTGTCCTACCAACTCGCTTTCTTTACCCCTGGCAGTTGTCCAAGGTGCGCAAGTTCTCTAAAACAAAGCCTGCAAAGCCCAAATTTTCTAAGGTACCCGCGGGGTCTGCCGCAACGCATGCAGCGGCTATTTGCCTGCACCTGAAACTTAAACTTTTTCTTAACTACGTTGCTTGTTTTAGCCATTTACTTCTCCTTTCTTAAAAGGCATACCCATAAATTCTAGTAATTTTTTTCCCTCTTCCTTATTTTTCGCTGTCGTAACAATAGTGATTGCCATACCTCTTACCTTATCAATTGTCTTATAATCAACTTCGGGAAAAATTAATTGCTCCCTAATTCCTAATGTAAAATTACCTTTGCCATCAAAAGAGTTACTTGAAATTCCCCTAAAATCTCTTACCTTTGGTAAAACTATATTAAAAAATTTATCTAAAAAAATATACATTCTACTTCCTCTTAAACTAACCATTACTCCAACAGGTGCACCCTGACTTAACTTAAACCCTGCTATTGATTTTTTGGCATATGTTACCACAGGCCGCTGTCCTGCCAAATTTCCAAGATATAAATTTACCTTATCAAGGATTCCTTTATCTTCTTTCGCTTCTCCGAGTCCAATGCTTAATACCACTTTTTTAACTCCGGGTATAGCCATTTTGTTTTTTAACTTTAGCTCTTCCTGCAATTTAGGTAAAACTTCATTAATATATTTATCTTTTAATCTATTCATAAAAATTACTTTGTTATCTCCTTTTTGCATTTCTTACAAAATCTTAATTTTATATTCCCTTCTATTTTAAATCCTACCCGCGTTGGCTTTTTACAATTAGGGCAGATTACAGAAACATTTGATAAATTCAAAGGTTTTGCAATATCCAAAATCTGGCCTTGCTGCCCTGTAACTTTCTTCCCGATATGCCTTTTAACTAAATTTATTCCGCCAACAATTATCTTTTTATCACTGGAAAGGATGCGCTCAACTCGACCTATCTTTCCACGGTCTTTACCAAGCAACACTATTACGTTGTCTCCTTTTTTTATCTTTTGCATATATTTACCAAACTTCCGGGGCAAGAGATACAATTTTGCTGTACCCTGCCTCTCTTACCTCTCTTGCTATTGGTCCAAAAATCCTTGTTGAGCGTAAATTTCCATCCTTATCAACTAAAACTCCTGCATTATCATCAAATTTTATATATGAACCATCGTCTCTTCTTTTTTCTTTTTTTGTCCTTACAACTACAACCCTGACAATTTCACTTTTCTTTGCCTGCCCGTTTGGATCAGCGCTTTTGACAACAGCAACTAAAAGTTCACCAAGAGAAGCCTTCCTTTTACCTGATCCACCCAAAGGTTGAATCACCTGTAATCTCTTAGCTCCTGAATTATCTGCAACATTTAAAATACTTCTGTGTTGAACCATAAATTTAGCTATCAGTCTTCAGCTATCAGCTTTCAGACTTCTCCTTTCTTTTAACTTTAGTTTTCTTTTTAGTTTTTTCTTCTGTTTCATTATCTGATGTCTGATGACTGATGTCTGACGACTCTTCTCTCTTTTCTTCAGGCATTACTTCTGCTATTGCTTCCTTTGCAGCGTTTTTAAGGTCTTCTTTTGCGACTGCTTCAAACTGTCTCCCGACAACTTTACTAACCTTCCAGAATTTCTTTCTTGAAAGGGGTTTTACTGGAACTATTTCTATTACATCACCCAAAATTACACCCAATTCATCATGCGCAAGAAATTTTTTGCTTCTTTTGTATGTTTTTTTATACAGCGGATGCTTCTTGGTAGAAGTTATCAAAACCACTGCTGTATCTTTCATTTTTGTTGAAACAACTCGTCCAATCATATCTTTGACTCCTTGCTTAACTCTTCAACTAACTCCTTCTGTCTCAAAATCGTCATCATCTGTGCAATATCTTTTCTTTTTTTGTAAATTCCCTTTATGTCTTTTGAGCCCTTCACTCCTTGCTCTCTTGCTATAAAAAGCCCTGCCATATCAACTTTAGATTCTTTAATCTTTTTAACAAGATCTTTTATCTCCATATTCTTGATTCCCTTTAAGTCAGTCTTTTTCATAGTCAAAACTCTCCCTTGATGATAAATTTCGTTGAAACGGGAAGCTTATGTGCTGCAAGCCTCATTGCCTCCGTTGCTATATCTGTCGTTACAGCTCCCATTTCAAAAATAAATTGTCCTCTTTTTACAACAGCCACATACCCTTCAACATCTCCTTTACCAGAACCCATTGGAGCCTCTGCCGGATGCTTCGTGATAGGTTTATCAGGAAAAACTCTAATCCAAATACGACCGCCTCTTTTAGTATAATTAGTCATCGCCCTTCTAGCAGCTTCAATCTGTCTACTCGTTAACCAGCCAGACTCCATAGCTTTTAATCCAAATTGCCCAAAGTTCAATTTGTTAGATCTCGTAGCAATACCCCCCATCTTACCTCTAAACTGTTTTCTATATTTTGTTCTCCCTGGTTGAAGTAATGCCATATTATATTTCCACCTCTCCTTTGTTTATCCAAACTTTCACTCCAACGAACCCTGACTTTGTCAGTGCCGGGAAAGATGCAAAATCTATATCCTGCCTTAGAGTATGCAGCGGCATAACTCCAGAAGCCTTCCATTCTCTTCTTGCAATTTCTGCCCCGTTTATTCTTCCGGATACAACCACCCGTACTCCTTTTGCGCCTGCTCTCATAACTCTATCTATTGTTTGGTTCATGACTCTTTGCGCAGGAAGCCTTCTTATAAGCTGCTCAGCTACTCCCTGAGCAACCAGGTATGCTGATAAATCAACTGAACGTATATCCTGAGGAGCAATCTCCAAAGCATTTTCACTTTTTATCTTTAGCTCTTTTAATAAAAACTTCTTCAACTCTGTAAGACCTGTCCCTCCTCTGCCTATTAAAACTCCGGGTCTTGCTACAAAAATAAAAACTTTGAGTTTATTAATTGATCTTTCTATTTCAATATTTGCAACTCCTGCAGTTTTTAATTTTTTCATCAAAATTTCCCTGATTTTTAAATCTTCTCTTAAAGTTTCCTTGTATTTTCTGCTGTCTGCAAACCACCTGGATTTCCAGGGTGCAGCACCTCCTATTCTAAGCCCTACCGGATGTATCTTCTGTCCCATTATTTTTTGGACGATTCCGTCTCTCCTCCTTCTGTTAATTTAGTTTCTACTGCAGAATCGTCCACCCCGATCTTTTTCTCGACATTGTGTGTTTTTGTTTTTAACTTGTTTCTTGTTTCTTGTTTCTTAATCCTTAATTCATCCGTTAGGACAATTTTTATGTGTGCCATTCTTCTTTTATATGGCTTTGCTCTTCCTTTTGCTCCTGCTCGAAACCTTTTCATCTTTGGACCTTCATTAATTTCAATTTTCTCAAAGCTTACTTTTTCCATACCTTTTTGTTTTGCGTTTGCTAAAACTGTTTGTATTGCCTTTACTAACTCTCCCGCTGCTGCTTTATTGGTAAAACGCAAAGATTCTAAAGCCTTTTCAGGCTCCATTTTTCGCACCATATCAGAAACCAGCCGAAGTTTACGCGGACTTGTATGTATAAATTTTTGTATCGTTTGTATTTGCATAATCTCTCCTTGTCATTCCGGACTTGATCCGGAATCTATACACATATTGTATAGATCCTGAAACGAGTTCAGGATGACGATATTGTTATGTTTTCTCCAAAGTTCTCTTTGTAACTTGTCCATGTCCGTGAAACTTTCTTGTTGGAGCAAATTCTCCAAGCCTGTGTCCAACCATAGATTCACTAATAAAAACAGTAACAAAGTTTTTCCCTTGATGGACTAAAAATGTATGGCTTACAAATTCAGGCGGAATTTGAGATCTTCTAGCCCAGGTTTTAATCGGGTCTTTTTTGCCGTTTGTCTTTTGCAACATTACTTTTTTAAGTAACTTCTCGTCCACATACGGACCTTTTTTACTAGATCTAGACATTATGTTTTTCTCCTTTTCAAAATATACTTACTTGTCCATTTCTTTTTATTTCTGGTTTTTCCAACTGCCGGTCTGCCATAAACCGTCATCGGTTTTTTACGACCCACTCCTGATCGACCTTCTCCGCCTCCATGCGGATGCGAATCAGGATCCTGTGCTACTCCTCTTACTGTTGGTCTAATTCCCATCCAACGGGATCGCCCTGCTTTTCCAATAACCCTGTTTCTATACTCCTCATTTCCTAAGCTTCCAATCGTAGCCAAAGAAAGAAGAGATACCTTCCTAATCTCTCCGCTTGGCATTTTAAGATGAGCAAACCCGCCTTCTTTTGCAGAGAGCTGTACTCCAGCTCCGGCAACTCTTGCAACCTGCCCCCCTTTACCAGGACTTAGTTCAACATTATGAACAATAGTTCCTATAGGAATATTTTTAAGCCTCATTGCATTTCCGGGCTTAACTTCTACCTTTTCCCCTGAAATAACCTTATCTCCAACTTTAAAACCTTTGGCTCCTAAAATATATCTAAAAGACCCATCCGGGTATTTTACCAGAGCTACGCTAACATTTCTATTCGGATCATATTCCAAAGCTATAATCTCCCCCTCTATCCCAAAATTCTCTCTTTTAAAATCAATCTCTCTCCAGTATCTTTTGTGTCTTCCCCCCTGATGACGTACGCTAATTTTCCCGGAAGCACTTCTTCCGGAATTCTTTTTTAAAATTGTTTTCAGACTCTTGACTCTTTTCATATTATTTTCCTGTAATAACCTTTCTTTGTGTTGTCGGAGCTACTCCAGGTGCCCCGCCTGCCGGACGGGCAGACCCTTTTTCAATCTTAACTTTTGTATTTCTGAATATATCTTTTTTCTCCTTCATAACAATTGGTTCACCTTCGGCAGTTGTAACGGTTACCTCATTTTCTTCAGGTGCTTGTTCAAAAATAGAAATCTTTTGACCGGATTTAAGCTGTACCATTGCTTTTTTAAAACCTTTTGTAAAATAGGACTTTCTCACTCTTCTTTGAAACTTTACCTCTCCTTTAACAATAATTGTTTTTACGCTTACTACATCAACTTTAAATTGGTCTGCTACGGCTTTTGCAATTTGGGGTTTACTCGCATGTTTATCTACTAAAAATGTATATAAACTATTGTCTGTAAACTTCATTGACTTTTCCGTAACAATCGGCTTTCTTAAAACTATCATTTTACTATCTCCTTTTTATCGTTTTGTAAGATCGTCACTGCTTCTTTTGTTAGAAGCAATATCTGATGCCTTAAAATCTCATAAGCATTTATCTGATTAGCAGGTAAAACATCAATCCCGGGGATATTCCTTACTCCACGAACAATATTATCCATCTTTTCTCCAGTAACTATAAGAGAACTGACATTTTTTTGTTTTTTCTTGTCTAATGACTGATGACTGATGACTGATGACACTAACTTAGCCATTTCTTTTGTTTTACCTGTAGCTTTTTCTAAACCGGTAAGAGCAATTATTTCTGCGTCAATCGCTTTTGAAGATAACGCCGAAATTAGTGCTGCTTTTTTCATTTTCCTGGGGAGATCTAGTCTCGATCTTCTCGGAGTAGGACCAAAAACTATTCCTCCGCCTACAAAAATAGGAGCTTTTTTAGCTCCATGCCTTGCTCTACCTGTTCCTTTTTGCCTGTAAATTTTAGCTGTTGAACCCTGAACTTCACCACGAGTTTTAGTAGAACCGGGGTGTGATTTTTGGTTTGACATGTAAACTCTAAGCGCCTGCGCTAAAAGTTTTTTATTAACCTTCCCTCTAAAAATTTCCTTTGGCAACTCAAAAGTCCCGGAGGCTTTTCCGACTAAAGAATAAACAGGGACGGAAAAAGATGTAGTTCTCGAGCTCGCTCGAACACTAATTTTATTCTTCGAACGAGCGCTAACGAGTCGAGAAGTTTCCTTGGAAACTATAATTTTTTTACTTGTCACTTGTACTTTGTTACTTGTTACCTTTTTTTTAACTGGCATTTTGCTCCTCTTCTTTCACCTCGGAGGTGTTTTCCTCTGTAACCTCAGATTTCACCTCGGAGGTGTTTGCTGTTATTTCCTCAGATTCTTCTTCCTTTTCCTCTGGAGGAGGAGTATATCCTTTAACCCTACCTAGCTTTTCAACTTTTATTAATCCTCCAGTTGAACCTGGAATTGCACCTTTTATAGTTAAAAGATTTTTCTCTTTATCCAAAGCAACTACTTCCAAATTTTTAGTGGAAACAGTTTCACTTCCCATATGCCCTGCCATTTTTTTGCCTTTGTAAACTCTTCCCGGAGTTGTTCCTGAACCGATTGAACCCGGGGCTCTGTGCCTATCTGATTGACCGTGAGTTTTTGGTCCACCATGAAACCCCCATCGTCTTACTCCTCCTTGAAAACCTTTTCCTTTAGAGATTCCGGAAACTTTAACTGAGTCTCCAATAGAAAAAACCTGAGCCAGATTAATTTCTGTCCCAGGCTTTACATCATCCGTAATTCTTGATTCTTGATTCTTGATTCTGATTTCTCTAAACCATCTAATAGGTTTTTCAACTCCGGCTTTTCTACCATGTCCAAGTTGTGGTTTCTTAACACTTTTCTTGGTTCCAAACCCAAGTTGAATTGCGCTGTATCCATCCTTACTTTCCGTAGTTTTAATTTGAGTTACAAAATTTGGAGAAATTTCAACCACAGTTGCACCAACCCGTCTTCCACGGGAATCATAAGTACTTGTCATTCCTTTTTTTATACCTAAAAGTGTACTAATCATAATTTACACAAAAAAGAGTGACCTTCAACCAATGGCTGAGATCACTCAGTAAACGTGTCATCAATCGTCGTATCCTGGGCAGTTTCGTGGACGCACGATCTACTGAAATTTATTCTTAAGTAAACTTAAGAAGTGTTTTTAAACATCTAAGGAAATTTTAACAGAAGCTACGCTCAAATGCAAGTGACGAGCGCAGCGAGTCATCCTGAACGAAGCGAAGGATCTCTCAGCTTGTCTAATCCGCCTAGCGGATTACATCTTAACCTCAATATCAACCCCTGCTGGAAGTTCTATGTGCATTAGGGAATCTATTGTTTTTTGTGTAGGTTCAATAATATCTAAAACTCTTTTGTGAGTTTTTATTTCAAAAGCTTCTCTTGCATCTTTATCTGTATGAGGAGAAGTTAAAACTGTAATTCTTTCAGTTTTCGTAGGAAGGGGAATAGGGCCAAGAATTTTTGCTCCGGTTCGGAGCGCCACATCAAGTAACTGCTCGCATGTCGAATCGAGTACTCTATGATCATAACTTTTTAGTCTTACGCGTATTCTACCGCGTGTTGCTGTAGCCATATTTCCCTTTCAATGTGCAATTATTATACACTAATTCGAACCTATTGTCATTCTGGCACCGACAGAGTCGAGTGTTCTCGACGGAGTCGGGACTTGTCCAGAATCTTTATCTGTCATCTCGAACGAAGTGAGGAATCTCAAGACTAATCTAGAGATTCCTCCTTGCCCGCCTCTGGCGGGGCTGCGCTCGGAATGACAGTTAAGATGTTTGTGCATCTTGTCTTGGTTCTACTGAGCCTACTTCATCTCCACGAAGCCTCTCTATAAATCCTTCATTAGATACTTGGTAAGTATGTAGTTGCTCTTTCTCATCTTTCTCAGTATAAAATATCACTGGTTCACCATTAAAATTGAAAACAAATTTTGAAAGTCCTGCTATACGCTCTCCACCTCGAGAAAATATTAAATGCGTAATTTCATCTAATTCTTCGATCGTAATTTCCCTTTTTGGGTTAGTCACTGGTTGTTCAGAATTGCTTTCCGGCATATTTTCCTTTCAAAATGGGGCTTTCGCCCCTTATTGTTTGTCATTCCGAACTTGTTTCGGAATCTTACTGTCAGATCCTGAATCAAGTTCAGGATGACGATAAGGCTCATGCTATTATCTTAGTTATCACTCCAGCTCCAACTGTTTTTCCGCCTTCTCGAATTGCAAACCTTAAACCTTCTTCCATAGCAACCGGTGTAATTAACTTTCCTGTAATTTTTACTGTATCTCCCGGCATTGCCATCTCTGTTCCTTCAGGAAGAGTAACTTCTCCTGTAACATCTGTTGTCCTAACATAAAATTGCGGTCTGTATCCTTTGAAAAATGGCGTGTGTCTTCCGCCCTCTTCTTTGCTCAAAACATAAATTTCTGCTTCAAACTCGGCGTGAGGAGTAATTGAACCGGGCTTTGCAAGAACCTGACCGCGTTCTATATCATCTTTTTCAATTCCCCGAAGTAAAATTCCTGCATTATCTCCGGCTTCTCCCTGATCCAAGAGTTTGTGAAACATTTCAATTCCTGTAACAACGCTTTTCTTTGTTGGTCTAATTCCAACAATCTCTATTTCTTCGTTAACTTTTACAACTCCCCGTTCAATTCTACCAGTTGCCACTGTACCGCGTCCTTTAATAGAGAAAACGTCCTCAACAGCCATTAAAAACGGCTTATCTTTATCTCTTACAGGAGTTGGAATCCACTCATCAACTTTTGCCATCAAATCTTCAATGCTCTTTATAGCCTCGGCATCACCTTCTAATGCTTTTTTAGCAGAACCACGGATAATTGGGCTTTGTGGATCATATTCATATTTTTTAAGGAGGTCTCTTACTTCTTCTTCAACTAAATCAAGGAGTTCAGGATCGTCAACCATGTCGCATTTATTAAGGTAAACTACAATCGCAGGAACTCCAACCTGGCGAGCCAAAAGAAGGTGTTCACGAGTTTGAGGCATTGGACCATCTGGTGCGGAAACTACAAGTATTGCTCCGTCAGTTTGTGCAGCACCAGTAATCATGTTTTTAATATAGTCTGCGTGACCTGGCATATCTATATGTGCATAGTGACGGGTTTCTGTTTCATATTCCTGATGTGAAATATTAATCGTAATTCCTCGGGCTTTTTCTTCAGGAGCATTGTCAATTTGATCAACAGATCGCTTTTCTGCCAACCCTTTAGAAGCCAGTACACTGGTAATAGCTGCAGTCAAGGTTGTTTTACCATGGTCAACATGACCCATGGTTCCAACGTTTACGTGTGGTTTACTTCTATCGTACTTTTTAACGTCTGCCATATAAGCTTTCCCGAGCAAAGCTTGCGAGCTTCGCTCTAAAAAACCAGCCCTATCCAGACTGGATATATAAAATCTTACTATAAATCTTACAATATTGCAAGCACCAAATTTACCATCCAACTCAACCTGTAAATCCGAGGATTCTACGATTTTGGAAACTTCACTCTGAAGCACCAAGCAAATCTTTTTTCGCTACTATTTTATATGTAGAACAATTTTTTGAAAGTGCTTGGCTAATAAAATTTTCAAATCCCACATAAATAACTTTTTTCTGTTCTTCTTTCGCTGTTTTTATAGCTGGCAATAAATCTGTATCTGAGGAAAATAAATAACATTTTTCATATTCATTTTTAATCGCGCCGCGAACCATATCAACTGCAATCTGAACATCCACCCCCTTCTCATGGTAAGAACCGTCGGAGAATAGGAGAAAACCCAGCTTTATTTCGATATCTAATTTTCTTAAATTTGAGAATAATGACTGTTGATTTGCATATAAACTTGCAGATTTCTTATTACCAGGATATTTTCTTATTTCACCAACATAATAGATTATCTGCAAATCTTTCGTTTTTTCTTTAGTTATAGAATGGACAAATTTTCTATAGTCAAGCCTCATTAGGTGAGTTTGGGGTAAGAGTTTCTTAACCTTATTATAGAAATTACTTCCATCAATCTGAACTAAAATTTTTTTATTCATCCTCATATTTTAAAAGAAACCCCCGGGTCGTAAAGAACCGGGGGGAGTTAGATTTTAATAATATCAGATAATATTGTATTTGTCAAAAAAAATCCTGCGAAGACTTTTCGGTGTCGCAGGAGATTTAAGTATTTATATACTATCACACTATTACTTGAAAATGCAAGTAGGGGATATTTTGCCAAATTTGAGCCTAAATAGTATTAATTATCTTACCTTTCAACTCTGCCTGTAAATCCGGAGGTTTCTACTATTTTAGCAGTAATATTACTTGGCACTGGTTCATAGTGATCTGCTTCCATGTATGAAGTTGCCCTACCTTGAGACATACTCCTTATATTTGTAACATATCCATGCATTTCTGCTAAAGGAACTAAAGCTATAACCACCTTGGAATTTCCACGGGATTCGGAAGACAGAATTTGGGCTCTTTTTGCGCTCAAATCCCCAATAATATCCCCTAAAAATTCCTCCGGAGTAGTAACCTCCACCTTCATTATCGGTTCAAGTAAAATCATGTCCGCACGAGCTGCCGCATCGGAAAGTCCGAGTGACCCGGCTATTTTAAAGGCCATCTCAGAGGAGTCAACATCATGAAATGATCCATCATAAACTGTAACTTTTATATCCGTAACCGGGTATCCTGCTAAAATTCCAGTATCTTCTTTCTCTATTACACCTTTCTCAATTGGTGCAATGAATTCTCTTGGAATAGCACCTCCAACAATTTCTGAAACAAATTCCCTTCCTTGCCCGCGTGGTAATGGCTCAATCTTGAGTAAACAGTGTCCGTATTGACCGCGACCTCCGGTTTGCCTGATATATTTTCCCTCACCACGAGCTTCCTTTGTAATAGTCTCTTTATATGCAACTTGCGGCTGGCCAACATTGGCCTCAACCTTAAACTCCCTTTTCATCCGGTCAACCAAAACTTCCAGCTGCAGCTCACCCATTCCGGCTATTATTGTTTGACCGGTTTCGTGATCAGATTTTACTCTAAAGGTTGGATCTTCCTCAGATAAACGACCAAGAGCTAAACCCAGCTTTTCCTGATCAGACTTTGTTTTAGGTTCAATTGCAAGGGATATAACCGGTTCCGGAAAAGAAATTGACTCCAAAACTACCGGATTTCCCTCATCACAAAGAGTGTTTCCGGTTATAGTATCTTTAAGTCCAACTGCTGCTACAATTTCACCGGCATATGCCTCATCAATTTCTTCTCTATCGTTAGCATGCATAAGAAGAAGTCTACCAACCCGTTCCTTAATTTGTTTATTAACGTTATAAACATACGTCCCGGATTTCAAAGTTCCAGCATAAACTCTAATATAGGTTAGCTTTCCAACGTGTGGATCAACTTGAATTTTGAAAGCAAGCGCGGCCATCGGAGCTTCTTTATCCCCATTGTTAATAACAATCTCTTCTTCAGGATTACTTGGATTTTTCCCGGTAATTGAAGTAATATCCTGCGGCGAAGGTAAATATTCAACAACACTATCGAGCATGGGCTGAACACCTTTGTTACGAAGTGAAGATCCGGCAAGTACTGGTACGATTTTATTGTCAATAACTGCCCGACGAAGAGCTTTTTTCAGATCCTCAACTGAGATTTCCTCTCCACCCAGGTATTTTTCCATTAGCACGTCATCGGTTCCAGAAATCTCCTCCACCAGCTTATCTCTATACTTATCTACATCTGAGGTCATATCTGCTGGAATATCTGCTTCTTTGAAATCAGCTCCAGTTTCTGATCCCTCCCATATAAATGCTTTCTTAGTTAATAAATCTATAACACCGCGAAAATCATTTTCTTTCCCAATTGGCAAGTTGTATGCAACTGCATTTGCGCCGAGTCTATCTCTAGCAGACTGTATTGTCCCATGAAAATCTGCGCCAACTACATCCATTTTGTTTGCAAAAGCAATAAGTGGAACTTTATATTTATTAGCCTGTCTCCATACTGTTTCTGTTTGAGATTGAACCCCTGATGCAGAGTCTAGAACAATTACACCTCCGTCCAAAACACGCAGAGATCTCTCGACTTCAGCTGTAAAATCAACGTGTCCCGGGGTATCAATTAAGTTAATCCTAATTTCAGCGTCTTTAAAAGAACCACTCTTTGGAGTCCAGAAGGTAGTAATAGCAGCAGAAACAATTGTAATTCCACGCTCTTTTTCCTGCTCCATCCAGTCAGTTGTAGTTGTTCCCTCATCAATATCGCCAATTTTATAGGTTCGACCGGTGTAAAATAAAATTCGCTCGGTTGTTGTGGTTTTACCTGCATCAATGTGCGCAATAATACCTATATTTCTAATTCTATCCAGAGGAAAATCCCGTTTAGTTTTTTGTATAGCCATATTACCCTAGCTCCTCCTCCAGTTTTTTTATTGTTTTTCTAGCATTAGCAATCTGCGCAGAAGCAACTTGTGCCTCCTCGGTTCTAAGTTCATACCCTGCATTTTCTTTTAAATCACCCTCACGGGCTGCTTCCCCGCGAAGCAGCATCAGCTCATCAAATCTTTTTACAAGCTGACTTTCCTGTTTCTTCCAAAATTCTAATTTTTCTTTCAATGTTTTCTTATCCATAAAAAAATAGCCTCCCTCAAACGGGGGAGGAGTATGTATATACTACAAAATCCGAACCTAAAAGTCAAATCACAATTCCCTGGCTTATCAAAAATTGATTAAAACTAAGCGCGCTTTGATATAAATCCTCATAATCATCAGGTATTGGAGAATTTTCAAGAATGCAAGGGTATAAATTTTTCCACCTTCTTTGAAAATTTCTATTTATTAACCCATGAGTAAGTATTGAGGCTTGATTGTGTTCTAACTCTTCACTTAGGCGATGTTTAAATTGAGCATTAATATAATCCTCCGGATCTAAATCTTTTAGCTCAATGATTAATCTTTTTCCATTTTCATCAGCGCAGCCTTGATGTTCAAGCAAAATATGCGCAACACTGTGTATTGCCCGCATCATTTTTCTGCCTGGAGTAAGACTAGCACTTAAATACAGTTTTTTCCTGTAGTTTGGAGGAGACACTTCAAGAACAGCATCCAAATAATCTCTTAACTCTTCCGTTACTATATTTATTCCATAATAAGGCTTAAGATAATACTCTTCCAACTTTCTCAAAGTAGAATACTCAGTTTCTTGAAGCATTGATCTGCAGTTAAAAGCATCTTAATGTCTGAAAAGCTATATGTCAATATCTACCACCTGAAGTGGGCGAAGGCACGATTGGCATTTGCTACTTTTTGGATTTCTTCTTTTTTCTTCATGGCAACTCCAGTACCACCAGATGCCTCCATAATTTCTGCTGCAAGTTTTTTATCAAAACTGTGATAATCTTTATTTGGCCTTGTTTGCGCACCAGTTATAATCCACCTGATTGCCAAAGCTTCTTTTCTATCTCCTCTTACCTCAGATGGAACCTGATACGATGCTCCCCCAACTCTTCTTGGCTTAACTTCCATTTTCGGGGAAACATTCGTAATTGCTGTTTCAAAAACTTTTAAAGGATCCTGATTAGATTCCTCTTTAATTTGATCCAGCGCTCCGTAAACCAGTCTTTGTGCTATACTTTTTTTTCCGTCAATCATCACGTAGTTTATGAATTTTTGCAAAAGTCTGGATCCATAAATAGGATCCGGAGTAATTATTCTTCTTGGTGCTTTTTTACTTCTCATTTTTTCCTTTTATACTGGTGGAGCTGCATCCGGCGTCGGTGCAGCAGGTGCTGCTGCAGATCTAGGCGCAGCTCCTCCGCCGCCTTTCTTAGTTCCATATCTGCTTCTCCCCTGCTTTCTTCCAACTACACCTTCCATATCAAGTTTTCCACGGATTATATGATATTTAACTCCAGGAAGGTCTTTTACTCTACCCCCTCTTACTAAAACTATTCCGTGCTCTGCAAGAGAGTGTCCAATACCCTGAATATATGCAGTAACCTCAGTCCTGTTTGAGAGTCTTACCCTGGCAACTTTTCTAAGAGCTGAATTCGGTTTTTTAGGAGTCATAGTTTTTACCAAAGTTACAACACCCCGTTTTTGAGGGTTAAAAGTCTGTTTGTATCTCCGATCTTTAGCGTTAAAGCTTTTTCTAAGAGCTGTTGCCTTAATCTTTTTACTAACTTTTGACCTTCCTTTTCTAACTAACTGATTAATTGTCGGCATATTTTTACCCTTCCATCCTTGCTCTTTCCGGACTGGTTGGAATGAGTCTCCCGATGATAACATTTTCTTTAAGCCCTATCAACTTATCTACCTTTCCTGCAATCGCCGCATCTGAAAGAATTGTTGTAGTTTCCTGGAATGAAGCTGCTGAAAGGAAACTTTCTGTCTGAAGGCTTGCACGCGTTATACCTAAAATAACAACTTCCGCTGTAGCCGGATCTCCTCCGCTTGCTAAAACTCTTTGGTTTTCTTCTTCAAACCTTAGTTTATCTACTATTTCCCCTGGTAAAAGATTGGTGTTACCTTGAGATTCAATCCTTACTTTATCAGACATTTTTCGAACTATTATTTCAAAATATCTTTCATTTAAAGGAACCCCCTGACCTTCATAGACGCTTCTCACTTCATCAACAATATATCTTTGTGCCTCTCTTAAGCCCTTCACCCGTAATATATCTTTTATATCCATATGACCCCCTGAAAGTTGAGTGCCTGCTGAAATAAGCTGACCATCTTCAACAAGGAGTTGAGCGGTAACAGGAATTGCATATTCCCTTTCTTCATGAGGCTTTTGAGTTGTACGTACTCTAAGCTTGATTCCTGTATCTGTTTCAATAACTGATACTTTACCTGCAATTTCAGCAAGCGGAGATGTCATCTTCGGAGATCTTGCCTCAAAAAGCTCTTCCACCCTTGGAAGACCTGTTGTAATATCTAAACCGACAATTCCCCCTGTATGGAAAGTACGCATTGTAAGCTGGGTTCCAGGTTCACCAATGCTTTGAGCGGAGATTACACCAACCGGAACACCAATTTTTACAGGAGCTCTTGTTGTAAGATCCAATCCGAAACATGCGCTGCAAATACCGTATTTCGCAATACATGCCAGGGGAGTTCTTACAAACACTTTTTCTACTCCAATCTTCATTAAATCCTGTACAAACCCGTCACTTAGATAGTCATTTGCGGGAGCTACAACTTTTTTCGTCTTTGGGTTCACTACTTTTTCAATAACTCTTCTTCCAAGCAGCTTTGAAATTCCGGCAATAGGGTTATCCTTTGGCACATCAAGCCATATTCCCTCATTTGTCCCGCAATCCTCAAGTCTTACAATTACATCATGCGCTACATCCACAAGCCTTCTGGTTAAATATCCTGCATCAGCAGTTTTCAAAGCCTTATCAGCAACTCCTTTCCTTGCACCCCTACACGACGTAAAATATTCAAAAACAGATAATCCTTCTCTGTAATTTGATTTTGTCGGAAGTTCAACTATTTTTCCTGTAGGGTCAGTCGAGAGTCCCCTCATAGCGGAAAGTTGTTTTGCCTGATCCCTGGAACCACGGGCTCCTGCTTCAACAAGCATTCTTATCGGATTAAACGAGCCAAGATGCTCCCAGGTTGCGTTTGCAAGCTCTTCAGTTGTTTTAATCCAGACTCCCTGGCTAAGTTGCGATTTCTCTTCAGAAGTAATAAAGCCCTTATCTAAATTGGATTCAATTTCAGATATTTCTTTTTCTGCTTTCTTAATATATTCAGGTTTATCCGGTACAATTTTTGCATCATATATGCCTATTGATACACCTGCCATAGTAGCACCCCAAAAACCGGTTGCTTTTATTTTGTCGATCAAATTTGCCACCTCATCTTTAGTAAAAGCTTCCATTGCCCTAAGTACAATATCTCTTATGGTTACACCCCTGATAGGAATATTCAAGAAACGCATTTGCTCCGGTAATACTTGATTAAATAGAATCCTACCAACTGATGTTTCAATTAGCTCTTTTTCTCTATAAATTTTGATTTTTTGCCGGATAGATACCAGCCCTAACTTAAAATTTAAAATTGCTTCTTCCTCACTCATAAAAAATTTCAAGTCTTTAGCTTCTGCATCCGGAATAGTTGTCAAATAGTAACAGCCAAGTGCCATTTCGCGGTTTGGAATAGTTAGCGGCTGACCATTAGCAGGTCCGAATATATTTTCTTTTGCCATCATCAGATCTTTTGCTTCTTGTTGAGCTTTTCCTGAAAGCGGAACATGTATAGCCATCTGATCGCCATCAAAATCAGCATTGAATCCTGCACAAACGCAAGGGTGGATGGCGATTGCATTACCATCTACAAGTACCGGGAAAAACGCCTGCATTCCGAGTCTGTGCAGAGTCGGAGCACGGTTTATTAAAATCGGGTGTCCTTCTATAATTTCTTCCAAAATATCCCAAACCTCAGCAGGTTTGTGCTCCAAAACATTTTTTGCGCCTTTAACATTTGCAGCTAAACCTCTATTTATTACTTCACGGAGTACAAATGGCTTAAACATCTCAAGAGCCATTTCTTTCGGAAGTCCTACCTGATCAAGCCTTAAGTTTGGACCAACTACTATAACTGATCTTCCGGAATAATCAACTCTTTTCCCTAAAAGATTCTGCCTGAATCTTCCCTGTTTTCCTCTTAACATATCAGACAGTGAGCGCAGCGTGTGGCCTACTGCCACTCTTCTAGAAGCTCTTCCTGCTGAATCGATCAAAGCGTCTACCGCTTCCTGCAGCATCCTTTTTTCATTTCTTAAGATTATCTCCGGTGCGCCTAAATTAATTAACCTATTAAGCCTGTTATTTCTATTTATTACCCTGCGGTATAAATCATTTAAGTCTGAGGTTGCAAATCTGCCGCCGGGAAGTTGTACCATAGGTCTTAGATCCGGAGGGAGCACTGGTAAAACACGAAGTATTATACACTCAGGGGATATGGATGCAGACCTCATACCTTCTATAATTCGAAGTCTTTTTGTTGCTTTAATATGCCTTTGACCTGTAGATTTTCTGACTTCTTCCCGAAGATGTGAAGAGACTTTATCCAAATCCAGTTTTTTTAAAACTTCCAGGAGACTTTCTGCCCCCATTCCAATTGTCAAAAAGTTTGCTACACCATATTCATTTAATTTATTAAATTCATCCTCAACAAGGAGCTTAAGAGGTACTACACTCTTTACCAAATCTGTTACTGCCTTAAAAATTTCCTCCAGCTGACCTTGCTCAACTACAAAGTTGTCGCGAAGTTTTTGTATTTCATGTCTGTTTTTGAGTTCAAGCTCGGACACGAGGAGTTCAAATCTTTCTTTTTCCTTATTTGTTTTCTTCTTTAAAGCTGAAAGCTCTGTTTTAAGAGTATTGTCTAAAAGTTTAATTTGTTTTTCAAGGTTTTCTTTTTGGGTTTCTATTTTTGCTTGCAGATCTTTTTCCAGCTTCTGGAGGGCTTTTGTTTTTTCTTCAGAAGAAACATCTATTACTAAAAAGGATGCAAAATAAATAACCGCTTCAAGGTTTTTAGGAGAAATATCCAGAATTAGAGATAACTTTGAAGGAGCACCTTTAACAAACCAGGTATGGGCAACAGGACAAGCCAGGGTTATATGTCCCATCCTTTCGCGTCTCACTCTTGACTGAGTTACTTCAACTCCACATTTATCACAAATAACACCTCTATACCTTATTCTTTTATATTTTCCGCAATAACATTCATAATCCTTTGTAGGACCAAAAATATTTTCACTAAAAAGTCCGTCCTTTTCAGCTTTAAGTGTTCGATAATTTATGGTTTCAGGCTTAGTAACCTCACCAAAAGACCATCCGCGAATTTCTTCCGGGTTTGCAGCAGTAATTTTTAGTGCTTCAAAATCAAGTAGGTCATTCATATTAGTCTTCAGCTATCAGCTATCAGACAATTACAAAAGTTTTTTTGTCTGAAGACTGATGACTGATAGCTATTCTTCCTCCCCTCCTTTTATTTCTTCTGTTTGCGGACCTGCATCAATAATCTCAAATGGAGAGCTTTCAACTCCTTCAATTTCAGAAACGTCGCTGGAAGTTTCTGCCTGCAAAACTCTTTTCATTTCCTCTATTTCTTCTTTTAATTCATCTTTTACCTGCACCTCAGGAAGTTGAATAATTTTTGCTCCCAACGTCTGTACACCCATTCCCAACGCCTGTAACTCTTTTACTAAAACTCTAAAAGACTCTGGTACTAAAGCCTGAGGGATTTCCGTTCCTTTGACAATTGCCTCAAAAGCTTTTGCTCTTCCTGCGACGTCATCGGATTTTATTGTAAGCATCTCCTGTAAAATGTGCGCCGCACCATATGCTTCAAGAGCCCAAACTTCCATTTCTCCGAGTCTCTGACCTCCCATCTGAGCTTTCCCTCCAAGAGGCTGTTGTGTTACTAAAGAATACGGACCTGTAGATCTTGCATGAATTTTCTCCTCAACCATGTGAATTAATTTCATGATGTAGTTCTTACCCACAGCTACAGGAGAATCAAACATTTGCCCAGTTCTTCCGTCAATAAGCTGACATTTCCCATCCACAGGCAAACCTGCTTTTTTAAGCTCCTCAATAAGAATTTCTTCAGGAATTTTTTCAAATACCGGAGCTGCAACTTTATATCCTAGTTTCTCGGCTGCAATACCCCAATGGGTTTCCAAGAGTTGACCTAAATTCATTCGGGATAATACTGAAAGGGGGGATATAATAATATCTATCTTGTCACCTGTTGTAAAATACGGCATATCAGCTTCAGGTATAATTTTTGAGATTACACCTTTATTACCGTGACGTCCTGCAAGTTTATCTCCTTCTGTAACTTTTCTAAGCTGAGCCACTTTAACCTTAATTCTCTGTAAAGTTCCTGCATCCAGCTCATCTCCGCCGTCGCGGGACAAAATTTGAACTCCAATTACAGTACCTCTTTCTCCATGAGGCATGCGAAGGGAAGTATCCCTTACCTCTTTTGCTTTTTCACCAAAAATTGCCTGCAGTAACCTTTCCTCCGCAGTAAGTTCAGTCTCGCCTTTTGGCTGTACTTTTCCGACTAGAATATCATTTGGACCAACTTCCGAACCAATGCTTATAATCCCTGTCAAATCTAAGTTTGCCAACGCATCCTCTGACACATTAGGGATATCACGGGTTAGCTCTTCCAATCCAAGTTTAGTCTCAACAACATCAACTTCATATTCTTCAATATGGATTGAAGTTAATACATCATCTTTAACAAGCCGATCGGAAATGACAATTGCATCCTCGTAACCTAATCCGTCAAAACTCATGTACGCAATCAGTAAATTTTGACCCAATGCCAGCTCTCCGTTTTCGGTAGCAGCACCATCAATGAGTAGATCCCCTGCGTTAACCTTCTGACCTAAACTTACAACAGGTCTTTGAGAATAACATGTACCTTGAGGGGAATTCACAAATTTTTTTATCTCATACTCAAGCTCTTCTTTTCTAGTTTTTAATGTAACTTTATTACCATCAACGTATGCTATTGTTCCTGCTTCCGGAGCCCGGATAACCCTGCCCATATTATCTGCAACTACTCTTTCCATACCGGTACCTACAATTGGCGCCGCAGGCCTAAGTAGAGGTACTGCCTGACATTGCATGTGTGTTCCCATTAAAGCCCTGTTGGCATCATCATGAGCTAAAAATGGAATTAACGAAGCTGAAGTCCCAACTACCTGCTGCGGAGAAATATCAATCAGACTAACTTCCTTTGCATCTTCTTCAAAAAAATTGCCTGATTTTCTTACAGGCACCCTTTTTGGGACTATGTAGCCCTTATCATCTATCTCTACAGTAGCCTCAGTTACAATATAGTTTTCTTCATCGTCTGCGAGCAGATAAATTATTTCGTCTGTAACTTTTGGCTTTCCTTTATCCAAAATAACCTTTCTATATGGAGTTTCCAGAAATCCGTACTCATTAATCCTGGAATAAAGCGCAAGATACGTTACCAAACCTATATTTTGACCCTCCGGAGACCTAATCGGATCAATTCTCCCATACTGACTATGATTTATGTCTCTTATTGAAAAGCTTGCCCTATCTCTTGTTATTCCTCCTGTACCCATAACTGAAAGTCTTCTCAAATGATCAACTGCTGAAAGCGGATTAACCTGATCCCAGATAGAGGAAAGCTGCGACGTTCTGAAAAATTCGTTTATTGCAGCTATTACCGGTTTTGCATTAATTAAACCACCTGGTGTTATCTCAGAATCAAGGGTTAAGAGACTCATTCTTTCTTTAATAACCCTCTCAAGCCTTAAGATCCCGTTTCTAAATGCATTTTGTTGAACCAGCTCTCCAACTCTCCTTATCCTTCTGTTAGCCAGATGATCTATATCATCAACTCTCCCTTCATTATTGGCAAGTTTAATCAAATACTTCAGAGCCTCTACAACATCATTCTTTGTTAAAATCCAGTTCTCAGGAGTGTTAGGGATATTTAATCCCAGCCTTTTATTAATTTTAAATCTCCCGACTTTTGTTAAATTGTAACGTCTGGATGAAAAAAACATACCATCAAGAAGTCCTTTTGCAGTATCCAGCACAACCGGATCCCCTGGTCTCATTTTTCTAAAGATTTCAAGTAAAGACTCATCTGTACTTTTAGCAGGATCTTTTGTTAAGGTTTTTTCAATTAAACTAATTTCTTCTGATCCAAAATCCTTAAACAGTTCAAGAATTTCCTCGTCAGACGAATACCCTATCGCACGAAGAAAAGTTGTAGCAGGAAATTTTCTCCTTCTGTCTATTTTTACAGTTAAAACATCTGTATGTGAGATAGAAAATTCCAGCCAGGAACCTCTATACGGACGAAGTTCAGCCTGATAGAGCCTTCTTCCTGTTATTGGATCATCAACAGCTGAGAAAAATACACCGGGAGACCGGACTATCTGGTTAACAATAACTCTTTCTACCCCGTTTATAATAAAAGTCCCCCTTTCAGTCATTTGGGGGATATCGCCAAGGAAAACGTCCTGCTGGTATTTTTGTCCTGTTTGTTTATTAGTAAGTATTGTTTTTACCTTTAGAGGAGCATCGTAAGTTACGCCTTTTTCAAGAGCTACTTCAGGATTATATTTAGATTTTCCGAAATTAAATTCTCCGAATTCCAATATCCAATTTTTACCTGTAAAATCTTCAATAGGGGAAATTTCTTCTAAAACTTCTTTTATTCCGTCGATCAAAAACCAGTTATAGGAATCGAGTTGGAGTTGGATTAAGTTAAGCTCAGGTTTTAAGCTTATAACTTTACCCCAATATTTTCTGTCTGTTTCTAAACCCGATAGTTTTTTAGACATTAGTAGATGGCCTCTATACTACAAGAAAAAGAAGCGTAACGACTTTGTACGCCTCAATTTCACTATTCAATTAATAGTATTAAACCACAATATCTTGTGTCTGTCAAGGTCTGATTTAATCAGACCGAAGACCCTGAATTTATTGAAGGGTCAAGGATTAAAATTGTAGAATTCAGGAGTTACCAAAATATTCTTCGAGCGAAGTGAGAAGTTACCATAAGAATATTAATATTTTTATGGTATGTTCTCGCTCGCCTCGCTGAGTCGGCGAAGCGGGCTAATCACTCGAACAATAAATCTGCTGGGAAGAACTGAACTCATACATAAGACTATTGACTTTCAAGCTTATCGCTTATAATATAAATCCTACAGTATGATTGACACCCCAGATCTTTCAGAAGAAACTTCTAATATTTCAGATAACGAGATTGCGACCGCGATTGATCTCGCAAGAAAACCGCTTAAAGAAACCAACGTTTTAAGAACATATGACATTCAAGATAGTATTAAAATTTCTATTGATGAAAATCAAAGAATAGTATTTCCAGAAAGTATTAACTTAGCAAAGATGAGTTTCGACCCTTACAAATTATTAATCGGAATAAGCGCTGGAGATTATGATGAAAGTCAGAATAAGGCGATTATTTTTTATCCCCATGAAAGAAATAATAAACTGAATGGAAAGTCTGTTATGAGAATGAGTGTTAATGCTGCAGTTAAACTTTTAGAAACTTGTTCAGAATATTTGGGTATAGATTCTAAAAGATTATTTTATATTTTTGAGGATTATACTAATAGGACACGCATCTGGAATGACGAAGAAATGGAACTCCATGGAAATGGTTTAGTCTATACCTTATTAAACCACTATTCAAATAAAGTAAGGGGTTCTACTGTCAAATAGTTTATTCTTGAACCAGAATACCTTCCTCCATTGGAGGAGGGATGAATGGTTCACAGAAGAACTTGCCCGAAGGGATACTTCACAGTTTACTGCGGAGTAATTTATTTTTCGAAACCGAAGGAGGGTTTAATATAGCTTCATCAATAATATCACGGAAGCTATCAATTGTTCCAAGAAATTGGCATCTACTTCGGAAAGCAATATCTCTTAGAGACTCTACAGGATCTCGACCTGATGGATTGTGGAATGAAATATCAAATGGGATTGCACTAGTTTGTCCAAGCTCTTCATTTAAAACGCCTGCTAAATTCTCCTCCATTCGTTGACGTGACGATTCATCTAAATTAGACAGAAGATATGGCAACGCATGAAGATGTACTTTTCCACTATGGCGTGTTTTTTCAACAGTAATTCCTAAAGCTATCGGCATACGGTATCCATTGATTAGCCAGGGATAGAAAGTTTTCACTCTTTCTGCTATAGTCAGGGCTTGCATAGATCCATGATAAGGCGTTAGAAACTCCATTAAAAGACCCAAGGGAAGATACCCGCTTTCCTGTGCTTCTTTTAATTGTTGCATTGATGCTCTTTGATTAGCTTCCAACTCTTGTAATACCATAAACTGCATAAATTATACCACAATTCCTCTGCTATAATTACCGAATGAAAGCTAAAGAAGGAGAAAAACATTTTACTGCATCTTGTTGGATAACTTCCACTGGAAAACCCAAAAAAATTCTGCTTATTCATCATAAGAAATTAGGAAGGTGGCTTCAGCCAGGAGGACATATTGAAAAATTTGAAAACCCGGTTGTTGCTGCAATAAGGGAAGTTCGCGAGGAAACGGGACTAGATATCAGCTTTTTAGCTGATGGAATTTCCGTTATAGATAGCGAGGGCACATTTTTAACAGAGCCTGATTTTTTAATGGAACAAACTATTCCTGCACACGGTAAACAACCTCTTCACTATCACCTGGATATAAATTATGTTGTGTCAGTACCAGAACAGAAAATAAAACGCGCTGTTAAAGAATCCCGCGATATTGGCTGGTTTACCAAAAAAAATGCTCTAAAACTTAATGTTCATGAGGATACCAAAGTAATTATTAAAAAACTTATGTAATTGAAGGAATTAAGCTACCGGGGTTTTTGGTAAAGACTTTCTATTCATAATAGCTTCTTTCTTAAGTCTTTTTTCTTCCATATCTGATTCCACAGCTTCCTGGCAAATTTTATCCGGACAAACAGTTTCTGTACGTGTAAGTACAGTATTACCTATTTGCTGTGTCCACTCTTTTGATACAATCCTGTCTTTCCCACATCTAATACAAGGGTTTGAATATACGGTTTGCATAAAAACAGGTTTTTAAGATAAATCAAAAAGGCAGAAGAAGTATCTATACCTAAAACATATTATAACAGAGTCAGTTTAGTTTAGCAAATTACGGATTATTGGCTACATTTTTTGTTCTTCTGAAATGTGATATAATCTCACTATGAAAAAGATTACTCAGAAAGTTTTGAAATATACTGTAATTTTTGAACCAGCAAAAGAAGGTGGATATGTTGTGTCTGTACCTGCATTACCGGGTTGCGCTACTCAAGGAGAAACTTTTGAAGAAGCAATCTATATGATTAAGGACGCTATAAAACTTTATCTTTCCGTATTAAAAGAAGATGGCGAAGATATTCCTCAGGAAAAGGACGATATATTAATAACTAAAATCTCCATACCTGTACCTGCCATTTCTATCAATGGCATCCTTTAAACCGAAAGAAATTATTTCTATTCTTCAGAAACTTGGATTTATTAGAAAAAGACAATCAGGCAGTCATGTCATAATGTATCATCCAGAGACAAAGATAAGTCTTCCAGTACCGCTTCATACCAAAGATATTAAGAGAGGACTAGTTTTAAGTATCATTAAACAAGCTAAATCAAACGAGGAAGAGTTTATTAAACTGAAATAAGTTTCAAGGATTATTTGCTACATTTTCCAGGTGTTCTTCCAGGGTTTTTCCGTAGTGTGAATTTCCTTTACTATCATGATAGTAATATAAATACTGAGTATTCGGGTTTGCATTTGCAACAGCTTCCAGCGATGATAGGGATGGATTACAAATTGGAGCTGGCGGAAGACCTGGATTCTTATACGTATTATAAGGAGATTTTATCTCTTTATCGTCTTTTGTAATATGTCTTTTCCACCAGGATTTTTCAGACTGCTGATATCCAAGGGCATATTGAACAGTTGCATCAACATCCAGTTTCATTCCAATATTTAACCTGTTAAGTAAAATCCCGGCAACTTCTGTTCTTACTTTATCTGACCTTCCTTCTCTTTCCACAAGCGAGGCTAAAATTACTCCTTCTTTCTCAGTTAACCCTTTAGCTTTTATTTTTTTCTTTAAATCATCCGCGTATTTCCTGTTAAAATTATCTTGAAGAGTCTCTGTTATATACTCAACTTCTGCGTCTTTTGGGAAAAGATACGTATCCGGAAACATATAACCTTCTTTTGATAGTTTAAGAAATTGTCCATTGTCAATTTTTAAGTTCCCGTTTAACTTTTCTGCCATTTCTTCTACTCTCCAACCTTCAATAAAAGTTACCCAAACATCATCTGTTCCGGAAGTTAAAACATTTGCAATTTCAGAAATGCTCATGGAAGGGGAAAGCTTAAACGACCCTGCTTGAATCCTGGAAGCCAGATTATTTTGTCTGGCATAAATTTTAAAAGTAAGTTCTGAGCGGATTAAATTATCATCTTTTAATCTTTTAGCAATGCTAGATATCCCTTCACTTTTGGGAATTACTATTACCCTGGCATTTTCATCAGAGCTTACCGGAGAAGTTTGTACCTTCCACAAACCACCGGTAACTATAAACATCAGAAGAAAAATTAATATTATGGCTAAGAATTTTTTCATAAATATAAAAGCAGCGAAGTCACGAGCTAGAAAAAATTTGGCGAGGAAGTTGTGTAGTTGCTATTCAACTTCCGAGCAATAAGTGAACGCATGAGAAATAGTTCATGATAATCACTTAAAGCGCGCGAACGGTTTTTTCAGCCGTGACGAGCTGATTTCTCATCTAAATAACACTGTAAGATTTCTGCTGCAGCTTGGGCATCACTGGTTTTGCGCTTTTTTCTGGAAACTCCCATTTCTATCATTAGTTTACCGGCATTTTGAGTGGAAAGTGTTTCATCTGCAGTTTCTACATTGAAACCTTCTTTTTTCAAACCATTAATCAGCCTTTTTGCAGCCTTTCCAGTTTCCCCTTCAGGCATCCCAACTATCACCTTATCCACCCCAATTTCCCTTATCTCCCTTATTATTTTATCGATTGCATCAGATAAAGAGGAAACAGAAATTACTTTATAAAGAGAAGCAAATTCCCCTGCAGATATAGCCAAACCTATTCTCTTTAACCCAAAATCAACACCCAAGTATTTCACTAAATGATTTTATCACAGAGTCTGCTAAGAGTGGCGAAGTCATGAGCATAAAAGCAATTTGAAAATTTTTGTGTAGTCCTAAATCAAAAATTTTCTCATAACGAGGCTAGTGAATATATTTAGTGATTCAGAATTATTAGCCGAGTGATGCTTTTTGCCATGACGAGCCACTCACAATTTGAGATTGCTTCGCTACGCTCGCAATGACGAGGAGGGGGAATCAAATCATTTTCCCTATAACTACTAGCCTTTTTGTATTTAATCCTGGAGGAACACAGGTCATAAGGGAAATATATCTTCCTACCCCATCCGGAGGAAGGGTAACAGAGGTCTCTTTCGGATCCACAACTCTGATCCCTAAAACTTTATATGTAAAATCTCCCCCTGCAGAAACTTTAATAATATCTCCTTTTTCAAGCCTTTGTAAATTTGCAAAAATTGCTCTATAATTTTTACTACCTCTGTAAATAATCGGTATTGCCGAATGACCTGAAATAAAAATATTACCTTTCTCCCCAGGAAGCGCGGTTCCCGGCAGATGAACCAATCCTTCACTTAAATTATTACTCTCAACTAAAACTTTTGCCTCTTCAATATCTAAGCGTGGAACTGAAATTAAAAATTCCGTATACGGAATAAACTCTCTTTTTGAGAAAGATATTAAAGCAGGAAAGTTATCTCTGGTGTTTTGAATGGAAACTCCCAAAACTCTATTGCTTTCTGAAATTGGACTCACAAGTATATTTTTTGCTTCTATATTGGCAAGTTCCCACAACTTAAAATTTATAACCGGTATGGCTATCTGTACTAGAACGAAAAACCCTGCTAATAAAAAAATTGCCGGAATAATTTTTGCAATCACTTTAAGCTTACCTCAATTTTAATATTACGTTCTAAAATTGGCAATCTCGCAAGTTGCGCTGGAATAGGCGGTGTGAGTTTTATTTCTGACCCTAAAACATTTTCGTATGATTTTAAAATATCTGCCGCAGCTTTTGGAGTTTTTCCTGCCAACTTTTTCTTAATTTCGCTCTCATTTATTTTTGGCATCAGTTTTGCTTTGAAACGTGCTAAAAATATAAGCCTTCCATCTTTTTCTACTTTAGATACATCAGCTTGTGTTTCTGTATCAGTAAGCCTTAGTTCAAACCCTTCCGGTACGTTTGTCTCAACAAGTTTTGAAACTATGCGTTTAAGATCATCATCTAAATATACTGTACCTTTATAATTAATAGTTAAATTTAAGTTGAACTCTCCCGCCTGATCGTTAATATTTTTACTAAATGATTTTTTTGTGATTTCCTCACTTAGTGCTTCTTCCAGAACTTTTTTACCCTCAAGTTTGGCCTGAAGTTTTTCCTGAGCCTGTTTTCTTAAAGCTGCAGCCAATGATGCAAGTAGTTTCTTCTGGTCGGAATCTGATACAACAGTAACCTCTTTTGATGTTCCTCCCGAAAAATTACCCTCGGATTTTGCTGAAAAATCAGAAGATGGTACTCCGGAAATAGTAAGTTGAGTCCCGGAGGGAATGTTTCCGTCTGCTCCAATCGATACGGAAACAGCATCTACAGTTGCCTTTCCGAAAGAAATACCATCTTCAGTTGCAGATTGTGAAGCTATTGTAGCGGATGAGTCCAGAGTAAATTTAAGATTATCAGATCCCACAAGGATAGTCCCTTTGGAAAAGGTTTTAGAAGAATTTGTCTTATTTGTAATAATCACCGATCCTTTTGCATTTTCCCCAACCTGTTTTTTACCTGTTGCACTTCCCTTTTCGCTTCCGCTAATTTGAGTTTCAACTATTTGACCGGGTATTTTTTTACCTTCCTCATCAACTTCTTTTACACTAGGATCTGCTGTAACTTGAGTATCTTTTTCAACAACTCTCGGCTCTACAAATACCGTAACTTTTGCCTGAGGAAGGAAAATATATGATAAGACAAGAAGAATTAAAATTACAACAGGAATTATTAGCTTTAGATTGAAAAATCTACTACCTGATCCTTCTAACTTCTCCCTTGTTACTGAAGGTGTCGCTAATGAGTTATCCTGAACAGGAAATCCCAAGTTATGTTGTGTTTTTTCCATCTCTCCATCTTCTTCCTGACCGAAATCTTCATCCAGTCCATCAGTAGTTTGGACAAATTCATCATCAGGATTAACGTCTTTTTCCATGACCCTTAAATCTTCAGTTCCATCGTCTTCTTTTATTAAACTCTCATCCTTTTCATCTTCAGCAGAAACTTTTTCCATCACATCTCCCTGAACAAAACCTGTATCCTCAACCGGAATTTGTTTTTCAGGTGGTTCAGGAATTTTTACTTCTTCTTCCTTTGGCATAGCAGAAACTAAAGGTGAGTTCTTTACAAGCTGTTCTACAGGCTGGTACTTTATATCCGGCACCAGTTCAACTCCTCCGGCAAGCGCAACAGCTTTAATTTCCAAACCCCCTTCCAGGATATCAATTTTAGGGAGATGTAGAAACGAAAGCCGATTCATCCAGGGGAATGACAAAAGTTCATTTTTTTGTTTATCAAGGCTCTCTGCGTTTAGGCTGAAAAGAAGCATCCTTGAAGGAAGAACCTCAACCTCGGTAAATTGCAAAAGAAGCTTTTCTATATCCTCACCCAAACTACCGCTTCTTTTTATTATCTTTGTTCCATCAATTTTACCTCCTCTTGAAACCGTAACTAAAACATGCCCTTCTCCAACTCCTGTAAGTATCGCCGTAGTTGGTGCACTTTCTTTTTTCTCAAGAAAATGAAAAATAGCATGTGAGGTTGAAACAAAAGCCATTGGTTTAAGCTCAAGGCTTTTTACAACATTCCTTAAAAGCTGCAAATATGAATCTTTTAAATTGTCATCAACCAGCCAGGAATCAGGAACTCCAAAGAGTATTTTTGTAGGCTCAATTTGAATTTCCCCTAAAGCCTGATCTAAAAGCCTGTCGGCAACTGTAACAATTTCCTCCTCGGACGAATATTTTGAAGAAACTATATTTAAAACTTTTAACTTATCTTTTTCTATTGTCCAGAGGCAAACCCTTAAAGTTTCCGGTCCAATATTAAGAGCAAAAAAAGTCTCAGTTTGTTCCTCTGGTTTACCGAAAGGCAGCATTGATGTAACTTTATCCAAAAAACTCATGCGGTTTTGCCCCAAAAGAAGGAGGCATTAATAGAATATTAACACATTCAAATATCTTCCGTCATACTGAACTTGTTTACCCTGAATTTTATTGAAGGGTTTCAGGATCTAATACTACTGTCATTCTAGCTTGTCCAGAATCTTCCTTGTCATTCCTGCGAAAGCAGGAATCCAATTAAAAGAATCTCCTAGGAAAATTTCCTGGATAGGGTAAGCCTAAATATCTGAATTCTCTGAATATTCCATCCAAGAAACTAGCATTTAAGTCGGGTCTTTCTTGTAGCTCCATTAAAAGCGGAACCAAACCAGAAAATGCTATTCTAGCAAGCTCAGCATGATGCCCATCCTGAAAAGTTCTAGCTAAAAAATGGGCACTTTTTTGTCCCAAAGTCTCTGCCCATTGTTGATCAGAAACTACCCCTCTATTTCTTTCAAACCAATCCACATCATTCCTGGCAAATGCTACTTCATGAGATCTCTTTTCGTCTTGCGGTTGATAGTCTGAATGGGACACTTCAATAACTCTATCTTTCATATTAGTGAAACTATAACACCCCAAATCTTATTTGTCAAAATCAAACAAGCTCCGCATAAATTCTTCTGACCCCTGAAGAAACTGCTTCTTCCTTGGTAATCTTTATACCACCAATCACATTTGTATGCTCAACATGTGGTCCGCCACAAAATTCGGCTGAGTAGTAACCACTGCGCTCACGTTGATCCTTTGCATTCACATCATAAATATGATTTGACCCTATTACATAAATACTTACTTCTTCATCGTATTTTCCACCGAAGAGCCCAATGGCATTCATCTTCTGTGCCTCTTTCACACTCATAAATTTTCTTTCCACTACCAAATCTTCTTCTATTTTTTCATTAACCAGATCCTCAACTTTTTTAATTTCCTCCTCAGTCATTTTTCTATCATACGAAAAATCAAATCTTAACCGTTCGGTATTAATATTCGATCCTTTCTGAAAAACTTCCGGACCTAAAACATCTCTTAGAGCCTGGTGGAGGAGGTGAGTAACAGTATGGTATTTAATCTCTGTTTCAGAATGTCCAGCCAAACCTCCCTTAAACATTCCTGCAGATGCAGTCCTTGAAAGTTCTTGATGTTTTTCAAACTCTTTCTTAAATTGCTCTTTATCAATATCTTGTCCTTTTTGCCTAAACAATTCCTCAGTCACTTCATATGGAAATCCAAATGTTTGATATAAATCAAAAGCAATTTTGCCATCTATTTCGGAAATTTTCTCAATTTCTTTTAATCCTTTATCCAAAGTCTTCTGAAATTTTTCCAGTTCTTCGGTTATTACTTTGTTCACCCTGGGTAAACCTTCTTCCCAGTCAATTTCAAAAATCTCATTATACTGCGTTCTAATGATTCGAATCATTGAAACAAATGAGCTCACATCTAACCTTCCACTTAAATTGCGCATTTTTATTGCAGCTCTCCTAAGCAGTCTTCGCAAAACATAACCGTGCAGCTTATTAGAAGGAATCACACCATCCATAATCAAAAAAACAGAAGCTTTCAAATGGTCTGCAATAATTCTCATTAATTTTTTTTCTTCCTCGTCCTCATATGGATTACCAATAACTTGTACGATCGCATCAGTTATTGGCTTATGTAAATCAGTCTGGAATATATCCGGGTTATCATTAGTTGCTGCCGTTAATCTCTCCAATCCTCCTCCAAAATCAACGTTTTTTTGCGGAAGTTTTTCAAATTCGCTGTCGCCTGTTTTTTTGTATTCAATGAAAACTGAGTTTCCTATCTCCATAAAACGCCCGCAATTACAGTGAGGATGACATTTTTCTCCAAACCTTTCATCATGTTCTACTTGTGGAAACTCGAAGAATATCTCCGAATCAGTTCCTCCGATTTCTCCAACCGGCATTTGATCGGGAGATCCGGATCTACTCCACCAATTTTCTTTAACTCCATAAAAATAGATCCTATCCTCAGGTACTCCAAAATCCTTCCATATACTAAAAGTCTCTTCATCTTTAGGGATTAAATTATCTCCCTCAAAAACTGTTACATGAAGTCTGTTAGGATCTAATCCTAATACATTAGTTAAAAATTCATAAACCCACCATATTTGTTCTTTCTTAAAGTAATCCCCCAAACTCCAGTTACCCAACATCTCAAAAAATGTGGTGTGCCTGTTATCTCCAACCCCTTCTATGTCCTCAGCCCTAAAACAGGCTTGCGAATTAACCAATCTTATACCTTCAGGATGAGTTTTCCCCATTAAATACGGAATTAACTGCTGCATTCCGGATGAGGTAAAAAGTGTTGTCTGATCATCCGACACCAATCTGGCTGGATTTATTTGCACATGTTTTCTGCTTTTAAAAAAATCCAGGAATTTTTGTCTAATAACTCTTGAATCCATGAAGGTAGTATACCTTCTTAGCGTACATTTTTGAAGAGGCGGCGATTTGGTAATTTCGAAGACTTAGAGACTGTTAATATTTTCTCTTTTGCTTCTTCTGTATTCAAAAGCTTCTGTATACTATTTAAAGCCTGTTTTAAATCTCTGAGTATAAAAAATACCTGTAATCCTGTAATTGATAAAAATATGCCAAGAAGTATTATTAAAAAAATAAGTGCTATTTGTAAAAAATCCATACCAGATATTTTAATACAATCTAATCTTTTAAGTAAACAGTTCTTTCAACCTGTGTAGTTTTTCCGAATTTCGATGTAGAAGAAACCAATATTTTATTTACACTCTCTGAAAGCTTAAGTTCCTGGGAAAAATTACCGTTACTGTCAGTCTCAATTTCCTGATTATTAATTGTAAGTTTTGCTTCCGGAATTGTTTTCCCGGAAACTGTAACTATTTGAGATTCAACATTTTGCTGATCTGTGGGAGTTGAAACCTCAAGAAAAGGGGAACCAACTAAATATCTATACTCATACCAAAGATAGCCAAAAAATATTATTACAAGGGTCACTACAATGGCTGACAGAACTTTTGCCGGAGTAAGAATAATTCTGCTTGTTTCTAGGGGGTTTCTAAAAGATTCTAAAATCTTCGGTGGATTCTTTTGATCTGAAAACTCCCTTCTGTAGATTGCCAGGAGCTTCTCTTTATCAAGCCCTAAAAATTTTCCATAACTTTTAATAAATCCTTGTACAAAAGTTGAGGGAGGAAGTTTTGAGTAATCATCATTTTCGAGCGCCAGCAAAAGTTCTTTCCTGATCTTTGTTACTTTTTCGATTTCATCAAGAGTATAAAACTTTTTTTCCCGTTCTTCCTTTAAGATTTGCCCAACAGTTCTCATGGAGTAAATTATACAACAACCGTCATTGCGAGGCGAAGCCGAAGCAATCTCTATACCGATCTTTTTCTAGCCTGTGGGAAATGAATAAGGAATAAAATTATTCCAACCAAGCTAAATGTTATCGCATTCTTGATATCATCAACCTGATGTTGTTTTCTATCTGCTGCTTCATTTTTTAGGCATTGTTCTTTTGCTCGTTGTATTTCCTGAGCGCTCGGGGTGCTCTCTATCCCATCTGGAGGCAGTACTTTAACTGACATCGGTCCTCTTGCAACCGGTACCAATCCATCTGCTCCATAGTCGCAGCTTGTGATTCCTCCCCATCTAAGTGGATACTGTTCAAATTGCGTAGAATTTACAATAAAATTTGCAGCATTAAATATCCCAATAACCATTAAAATTATCGATCCAACTGAAATTATATAAAAATATATCGTAGCAATTGTCTTTCCGGACATATTAAATTACTTTCATCTCGCTGAGATGCTCTCTAATCAATAAATTGGCAGCGTTTGATGTATCAATCCCTTTCTTTCTGGCCATCTTTTTAACCGCTTTCACTATTTCCGAATCAAGCGTTATAATCTCCTTATCTTCAAAAACCGATACCAGATTTTTGGAAAATTTCATATCTGTCACAGGTTCCCAAAAATCCGGGAAGTCTTCGGTTGAGTGAGTATCCCAAAATTCTGCCTCCTCTTGAATACTTTTAAATTTAGGTACAGTTCTAGTTTTTTTCATTTTTAAATCTCCTTTTTTCCTTAAAATCAGCATCTCTTGCTGTCATTGGATAGAAATAACCACCCAATCTTGGTGATAAGATTATAGTTAAATACCTACCACTAACTGATTGCCCTATTAACTTGTAACTACCACTCCTACCTTTAGTGAATAAATTTTTGCTATTACAAGCCTCCTCTACTTCACTCTGCTCAACATTATGTCTTGCAGTATGGGCAATATTCCACTCGTCCCAGACCAGTTTCTTAATTACCATCCTTGTATATTATACCACGGACAAATTTTTTACCATCACACTATATTTATATGCGCCAATATAATGTACGATCGTATATCTTATTGGTTAAGATATTCTAATGATTCGAATCATTGAAGTCATAACTGTCATCCTCGCGTAGGCAGGGATCCATTTAAAAACCTGCGTAGTAATTTCCACCGAGTCGAACTAGGCAGGCATCCCCAAGTGGGAAGCTAAATTTCCATTTGGGCAGATAGTTTTGGTAGATGAGAATAGTAAAACCAGCCTGTTTCAATTTGGGTCAGTACCAGTCCTACCTTTTCATAATCATTAAACTCTAATTCTCTAGAGGGGAAATCTCTTTTCATCACATCTAAATTAATCATATAACTAATACTACCAAGTCTTATATAATCTTCATCAAAAGGAGAACTCTGGTCATAACCATGATTTATCAATACAGCCTTACCTTGCTTTGTAAAGAAATATGTATATTGATACTCACACATAAATCCATTTCATCAACCCACATAATATCATCTGGATCTAATATTTCGGCATTAGCAGGAACTAGATCTCCCCCATAATCTTCAGGTCTGAGTCCTAAACTATAAACCGGATAATCAAAGCCTTCTGGTATTTTAAATGACCAGTTCTCTAACATGGATTCTTCCTGAAAAACCGTAATAAATGCCAAATGCGAAGGCAGATCTTTTTTGCTACATAAAAAGAGCATCGCTGTATTTAAACTCAAATCAGGATGTTCTAGTTTTTCCTTCTCGACTATTTTCTTAATCCTGTCAGCAAATAGTTTATTTTCTGCTTTAAAAATTTCTTCAGTTTCTCTCTCAGACATGGATAAGATTATAAACCAAGGGTATGTTTTTATCAATTCATTCTCAGCTCCGCCTCCCCTTTGAGCCAAATATTCCTCTGCATTTTTAACCAGGAAATTTCCTGATTGCATATATCGAACTGGTCTGCTATAAATACACTTATGAAAACAATTAACCTTTCAAGGCTTTTGAAAAACTTCTCTTCAGGATGGGTGGCTATTACTTCTGACTATAAAAAAGTGGTTGCGTCAGGCAAAACCCTAAAAGAAGTTTCCAGTAAAGTCGGGGACGAAGATGTTGTTTTAATTTCTGCCTCAAAAAATTATAGAGGATATATAACTGCCGGATAAGATGAATTTCCCATATGCCACCCTCCCTGGTGTGCCAAAAGATACTAGAAGACCATTAGCACTAATTAAATTTATTCACAAAGATAAATCAACTCGCCCGATTCTTTGTTTAATTGCTTCTGGTGCAGACTACTCTTATTTAACAACAGAGATTGCTGATTTATTGAATATTAATTTAAGTAAAATTACTCCACAGAAATCATTTGCAATTAACGGTTCGCAATTCTTATGTTACCCGTCAGAAATTGAAATCGAGATAGGTGGTCATCGATTAACTATTCCAGTTCACTTTACTAAATCATTAACTTCGGCTTTCCCCTGCATAATAGGTCAGGAAAATTTCTTTAGCAAAACCAGGATTATTTTTGAAAGATACAAATGGAATTTGGATATCAAATTAGTTTGAAAATATATTTCATGTAATTTGTTCTAATGATTCGAATCATTAAAGCAACACATTTGTCATTCTGAAACGAACAAAAAGAAGCGATAAGCAGAACTTGCTTTTGCTACGCAAAAGTAGAATCTTTCTCCGTCATTGCGAGGAGCGAGTGAAGCGAGCGACGTGGCAATCTATCTGACATTCCCACATTCCAAGTGGAAAACTATATAGAATCACATTGCAACAAGTTGTGGAGAATGTAAACCTAAAACATGCTCTATAGAAGGAGGCTGAATGAAATGAATTTGAATCCTCTTAAAAATTTCAGGATGATCTGGAACAGGATAGTATCGCGGTGCTTCGTTAAGTTTCTTTTGCCATCTTTCAATTACTACTATATCATCTTGATACCCCAATAAAACTTCTTCTCTATCCCTAACAACGCATAACACATTTGGATAAGTAGAATTAGTAGTGGGCATTAAACAAAGAGTTAATATTAAAGGGTTATCTTCAATACCTCTTAATGCTTGAATATCTAACATCCGCCTATGAATAGTAGCGCTGGGTAAATTACCTTCCTCTATAAACTCTCTTCTTTGTTCTATTAGAGCATTCTTCCTATATAATAAAGGGCGCACATGAACATCCCATAAATCGAAATATTGTGAGGGGGAAATATTTCCTTTATCATCTACATCATACTCAGAAAACGGAGTAATATCCTGACCTAATCGAACATCAATACGCTCTTCTACCATTAAATAAACTATAAACTAGATGGTTTTATTTGTCAACTTTCCCCTCCGCCGCCTCTTTGAGCCAAATATTCTTCAACATTTTTGACCAGGACATCCCGCGGTTTTGCACCGTCTCCTGTTCCAACAACTCCTGCCTCTTCCAGCTCATCCAGGATACGGGCTGCACGCGCATAGCCCACGCGAAGCCGTCTCTGCAGAAGTGAGGCTGAAGCCCGGTCATATTGACAAACAGTTCTTACCGCCTCCTCAAATAAATCATCTTCTTCACCTATACCACCTCCTTTACCAATTCTTCCAAGAGGCATTTCTGTTACCTCAGTTGTATACTGCGGCTCAACTCCTGTTGATTTAAGATACTTTATTAAGTTATTTATTTCGGGGTCTTGAACGAAAACTCCCTGTATTCTAACAGGTTTGCTTGCATCAGGAGGTAAAAACAACATATCTCCGCGACCAAGAAGTTTCTCAGCCCCCGGCGTATCCAAAATGACCCGGGAGTCAATCATGGATGATACATTAAATGCAATACGGCAGGGGATATTTGCCTTAATTAAACCTGTTATAACATCAACGGATGGCCGCTGCGTTGCCACAACAAGATGAATTCCTGTTGCTCTTGCCAGTTGGGCAATACGGGTGATTGCATCTTCCACTTCAACTGGAGCAAACATCATTAAATCTGCAAGTTCATCAATTATAATTACAATGTAAGGAAGAGCCTGAAATCCTGACATTTCATTATACCCTGCAATATTTCTAACTCCAACGGACTGGAAAAGTTTATACCTGCGGTCCATTTCTGCCATTGCCCATTTTAAGGCTGAGAGGATTTTTTCAGGCTCTGTTATAACAGGAGTTAAAAGATGGGGGATGCCGTTATAGTTTGTCAGTTCCACCCTTTTTGGGTCTATTAGAATAAGTTTAAGCTCGTCCGGAGAATTTCTGAAAAGCAGAGAGCTAATCATAGAATTTATTAAAATTGATTTTCCGGATCCGGTTGTTCCAGCAACCAGGCAATGGGGCATCCTGTCTATATCAACAATCATAGGTTTTGAAGCTGTATCCCTGCCTAAAGATACTGCAAGTTTAGATTTGTGCTTACTCATCTCATCAGATGCCAGGATATTTTTAAGCCCTACTATCTCCAGTGAATGGTTTGGCACTTCAATCCCTACTAAAGATTTTCCGGGAATTGGCGCCTCAATTCTAACAGTTCCTGTTGGCGTAGCCAGGGAAAGAGCTATATCGTGCTGTAGGTTTGCAATTTTGGCAATTTTTGTCCCTGCTGATATTTCCAGCGCATATTGAGTAACAGCCGGACCACCGTTTACTTCAGCCACTCTTGCCTGAACCCCGAAAGAGTCCAGTGTTTTTTCAATAACGGAAGCATTTTTCTTTATATCTCCCCTGTTTGCAGGAGAACCAACTTTATCTGATAGAAGAGAAAGCGGCGGATATTTCCAAACCCTTGCCTGCCCGGCAACATTTTGCACAAGTTCATCAGCCATAACTGTTTCTTTAGATTTCACAGGAGTTTTTTCAGAAGTCTGGTTCAATCCGGAAAGTTTGATAGGGATATGTTTTGCCTCAAAGGTTCTTTGTCTGGCAAATACAGGAATAAGTATTTTTTCCTTTATAGCTTTTATTACCCACCCCAATATCCCAAAAATCTGCGAAAGCGAAGTATTAAACATTACAACAAGTCCCACTAAAAATACCCCTATTAACAAAAATGCACTGCCTAAAGGAGTAATAAAAGATGCCAGCTGACTCCATAGAGAAAAACCAATCATGCCCGCATTTTCAGAAGAAATTCCTGCAGTAAGGCCTGTAATTGATAAAATTAAAAGTACAAGTCCTAAAAGTACATTTGTTTGAGCAAACCCCCACTTTACTTTTTGTAAGACAAGCCCGCAAAGCACAAATAAAACTGGAGAAAAAACATAAGTCCAGCCCAATGTTTTAAATAGAAAATTTTTCCAGAACCTTAAAATACTCGCATCCATTACCAATGATACTAAAGAAAGTCCTGCCAGCATAAAACTGATCAGGGATCCCACGGCAAAAATGGTTTTCTTTTTAAGTCTTAACTTTGGTGTTGAATAAATAGATCTTCGTCTAGACATAATTAATTAAGTTTTCCAAGCTACAAGTGTCCAATTATTCCAACCAATAACCAAATATTTGTAACTTGTTTCTTGGATACTTGTTACTTATCACATTATACCACATTCCACTATAGGTTTAGACCTCCACAACTACCGGTAAAATCATTGGTCTACGCTCTGTTGCCTGATGTAAAAACTTTTGCAGATCATTTTCTATGCTTCTTCTTGTAAGCCTCCAGTCAGATATTTTTTTACCTTGCTGGTTTATTGTATTTTTTACAACCTCTCTTGCGTCATCTAAAAGTTCTTCTGATATTTCTTCAAAAACAAATCCTTTTGAAATAACATCAGGCTCCCCCACTAAATTTCCTGAACTGTGATCCACCCTCACAATAACTACAACAATTCCCTCCTCACTCATAAGTTTCCTATCCCGTAAAACAACATTCCCTATATCTCCTACACCAAGTCCGTCAACAAATATATTTTGTACATCAACTCTCCCGTCAATCTTTATACCGTTTCTATCCAAATTAATAATATCTCCATCTACTACATCCAGAATTTTGCGTTTTTCATATCCTAACCCCTGAGCCATATTTGAAAATGCCCTCATATGTTTATAAGTACCTCCTATCGGAAGCATGTATTCAGCTTTGATTAAATTTACCATAAGCCTTAGCTCCTCAAGCGCAGCATGACCTGAAACATGCAAATCAGAAGTTATGGCAGAATAATAAACATTTACCCCTAACTTTGTTAAATCATCAATTAAAGCATTTTGTGCAGATTCTGTCGATGGAATCGGGTCTGCCGAAAAAATAACACTATCCCCGTCTTTTAATTTGATTGTTTTATGTTCATCGTTTGCAACCCGATCCAGTGCTGACCCTTCCTGACCTTGTGATCCTGCAATTAAAATAAGTAGCTTACCAGGTGCAAACGAAGGAATTGCTTCCTGATTTATCATGATTCCCGGAGGAGCATTCAAATACCCAAGGTCTCTTGCAACCTGAAAATTATTTTCAAAGCTTCTCCCTGCAAGTGTAACTTTACGACCCAATTTATAAGCCACGTTTATTGCCTGCTGCATCCTGGATACATTTGAGGACGTCATTGTAATTAAAAGCTTACCCTGTGTATCAAGAGCTGCTTTTTCAAAGGTTTCCTCAATACTTTTTTCGCTTTTATTAAATCCCGGTTTTTCAACTCTCAAGCAATCCATTAAAAGAAGCTTTACACCAGATGCGCCAACCTGGGCAATACGGTTTACATCTGTAACTTGCCCAGAAACCGGAGTCCAGTCTATTTTAAAATCTGCCTGATGAATAATAGTTCCCACGGGAGTTTTAATAACAATCCCCTGAGAGTCAGGGATTGAGTGGGAAACCACATAAAATGATATATCAAAAACTCCAAGTTTAAGAGTTTGATCAAATTTAAGATCAAAAATTTTGTTTTTAGGTAAATTATGTTCAGTGAACTTGGCTCTTATAAATCCTGCAGTAAGTCTTTGGGTATAGATTGGAACCTGAAGTTCTGGCCAAATAAAGGGGAGCCCACCAATGTGGTCATCATGTCCATGAGTAATTATTATCCCTCTAATTTTATCAGTTTTGCCTCTGAGGTAAGATATATCCGGAATAACAAGATCAACCCCAGGCATAGCTTCATCAGGAAACCCAACTCCACAATCAATAATAATAATATCATTTCCGTATTCATAAATATACATGTTCTTTGTGACATCACCTACACCACCAAGTGGAATAAGTTTAAGTGTCCCACCAGCTTTGTTGTTATCTCCAAAAAACTTTGGTTTAAAACTTTTCATATGTTTCTTCTGTCATCCACCAATGGCAAATCCATAAATATCTATCATTCTGAGCCGAAGGCGAAGAATATAAACACGAAATTATATCCTTCACTCCGTTCAGAATGACATTATTATGCTGGCAGATATCCTGTCAAATTCTCCACTGTTATCCTGAATGGTCCCGGCTTTCCTTCCACAACTTCCCTTGCTATTTTTCTTATTATTCCTTGTACAGTTCTTGCAAGAGACCTTATTCCTGCATCAAATCCTAGCGGTCTTATAATTTGAATCCATAACCCCTCATCTATAATAACAGACTTTTGATCAAGACCTGCCTCTCTAATTGCTTTTGGTAAAAGATAATTCTTACCGATAATCAATTTTTCTTCGTCACTGTATGCAGGCATCTCAATTGGCTCAATTCTATCCATAACTGCAGTTGCAATATTGGTTGTATTATTAGCTGTTGCTATAAACATTACTTTTGATAAATTAAATGGGAAATCCAGGTAGTGATCCACAAAAGCGTGATTTTGTTGTGGGTCAAGGAGCTCAACTAATACTCCCATTATATTAACCCTACCCTCTTCTGCAACTCTATCTATCTCATCAAGGAGTATAACAGGATTATTAACCCCGGTTGATTTTAATGCTTTCATAATCTGACCTGGCTCAGCTTCCGGTTGAATCCTTGATACCCCACGAAGTTGACGGGGGTCCCCCATGCCACCGAAAGGTATTCTAATTATTGGTCTGCCCAATGATTCTGCAATTGAATATGCAATAGAAGTTTTACCGGTTCCGACAAGACCAATAAATGCCAGAATTGGAGCATGAAATCCAGCCGGATTCGGATTTTTACTGTTTAAAATCAAAACTGATAAATACTCCAAAATCCTATCTTTAACAACTTGTATACCATAATGATTTTTATCCAAAACCTGTTTTGCCCGAACTAAATCCAAAATATCCTGGGACGATTTATTAAAAGGAAGACTTAAAACAAATTCGACAAAAGATATAATTTTCTCAAACTCGGCTCCAGTTCCGGGGAAACGAAGAGCGTTACTTAGCTTTTCCTGAATTTCCTGAGGTAGCTGAGCTTGTGTAATTTTTTGTTTAAGGGCATCAACCCCCTGGGCAGCATTATCCATAAATTCTTAATTGTCATCCTGAGGCGTAGCCGAAGGATATAATCTTATCTTATATTTTACCTCTTTTGTCATTCCTGCGAAAGCAGGAATCTATAATTATTCTTCGAGCGAAGCGAGAAGTAACTTTCAACATCCTCGGACAAACATATCACGATCGTTATATAAATGTCCCAAAAACTTACTATCTACTTAACATGGCGGGACTTGATACTTCGCATTAAATCTAGAGATTCTTCACTTCGTCCACTCACAAAGTGAGCGAGACCTCGACTTTAGTCGGGCTCAGAACGACAATAATTTTTTTAAGGAAACTTCTCACTTCGTTAGAAGAATAAAGATCCTGAAACAAGTTCAGGATGACATATAAATTAATATCCACCTCTGCCGCCGCGGGAACCGCCGCCACTTTCACCTGGTCTGCGTCTGTCAAAAGGAGCTCTGCTACCACCACGATCTCTGTTAAATCCACCAGTTGAACGGGGTCTAAACCCTCCTCCTTCACTACTGGACGACCTTGCGCCAAATCCACCAGTCCTGGGTCTGTCTCCAAAACCACCCCTTGAACCACCTCTATCTCCACCACCAAATCCACCTCTTGATGAACCCCGATCTCCAAACCCTCCCCGAGAACCTCCACCACCATATCCACTTCTTGATCCTCCGCCTCCGAAACCTCGACCGCCACCTGAAGGCCTTCCTTCAGTTTCCGGTTTAATATCTTCTCCAAAAAGCATAGAAAGCCCAATTTTCCCTTCAGGAGAAACATCAGTCACTCTTACCTTTACCTCTTGTCCTTCTGACACTACATCTTCCGGGCTGTTAACATGTCCTGGAGCCATCTGTGAAACATGTACCAATCCATCTTTCCCAGGCAAAATATTAACAAAAGCTCCAAAAGCAGCTAACCTTACAACTTTACCTGTAAACTCCTCCCCAACTGTCACTTCTTTAAATTGACCTTCAATAGATTCCAAAGCTGCTTTAATTGCATCAGGGTTTGTAGCCGATACCATAATTGTCCCATCATCTTCAATATCAATTTGCGCACCTGTTTTCGCAATAATCCCGTTAATATTTTTACCCCCTGGTCCAATCAACATCCCAATTTCTTCCGGCTTAATATGAATTATTTCTACACGGGGAGCATGAGGCGACATCTCTCCAGGTGCAGGGATAGCTTTACCCATAGCATCCAAAATAAATTCGCGTGCTGCTTTACCCTGCTTTAAAGCCTCTTCAACGACCGCAAAACTAATTCCCTCAAGCTTTGTATCCATTTGTATCGCAGTAATACCATTTTTGGTTCCGGCTACTTTAAAGTCCATCTCTCCGTAAAAATCTTCCACAGCTCTCATATCAGTAATTACTTGGAATTTTTCAGAATTTTCGTGATCTGTTATTAACCCAAGCGCAATACCTGCAACTGGCTCAATCGGAACTCCGGCATCAAATAAAGCAAGAGAAGATGCACAAATTGCTGCCTGTGATGTAGAAGCATTAGCCCCTAAAACTTCTGAGACTATTCTTATTGCATACGGGAATTTATCTTCCTTCGGGATTACCGGCTCAAGCGCTTTTTCTCCTAAAGCTCCGTGTCCAACGTCACGCCTGTTTGGCGCAGCAATCCTTTTAACTTCTCCTGTTGAAAAAGGATTAATACTCATGTTGTAATAATGCATAAACCTCTTTATTCTTTCCCCTTCCATCCCTTCGATTGTTTGACCCAGGGATGGTGCACCTAGAGTAACTACTGATAAGATTTGAGAATCACCTCTGGAAAAAAGAGCGGAGCCGTGAGTACGGGGTAATATTCCAACTTCAATATCTATCGGTCTTACATCTGTCATTCCACGACCATCAACTCTTTTCTTTTGTCCGAGTACCAAGTCATTCATAATCTCTTTTGCTACTTTATCAAACACTCCGGAAATAATTAGCGGAGTTAAAACTTCAGTATATTTAGTAGTTAATTCCGCCTTAATTTGATCTGCCATAGAATCATGCCAGGCAGTTTTTTCATCAAATAAAGCCTGCTCAATACGTTCTTTTGTAACCTGCTTCACTTCTTTTAGGAGCGCCTCTTCAACTTCTTCAGCTAAAGTTGAGTAGGTCTGTTTCTCTTTTCCAACTTCCTTAACAAACTCTTCAATTAAGGAAATTATAGGCTGGGAATTTACGTGCGCTTCTTTGATGGCATTAAACACAACTTCATCTGAAACCTGAGAGGCTTTAGTTTCAACCATGGCAACTTTGTCTTTAGTTGCGGCAACAAACAAATCCATGTTTGAATTTTCCAACTCTTCGATGGTTGGATTAATCATCAACTTTCCTTCAGCCTCTCCAATCCTAGCCACACCCAAAGGACCATGCCATGGAACTGAAGATATAGAAAGAGCTGCACTCGCTGCAATTAGACCCAAGATGTCAGGATCGTTTGTCTGGTCAATAGACAAAACAGTAACAATCACTTGAACTTCATCATGAAACTCCTTGGGGAAAAGCGGGCGAACAGAACGATCAATTAAACGACCAGTTAAAACAGCCTCGTCTGATGGTCTGGATTCTCTTTTTATAAAGCGAGAGGAGGAAATTCGACCTCCAGCATAATGTTTCTCTACAAATTCAACTGACAGAGGAAAATAGCCTTTGTCTTCAGCTTGTGGTTGTGTTACTATAGTTGCTAAAACTACAGTTTCACCCCAGCTGGCGACCACGCTAGAGTCAGCCTGCATAGCAAGCTTACCTGTTTCAAGCTTTAGTTTTCGACCATTAAGGTCAATTTCTTTGGTTCTTACTCTATTCATGATATTTGACAACAAAAATATAATTTCTCATTTTTGTTGTCATCCTGAGGGAGTGAAACGACCGAAGGATCTCCTTAATGATTCTGGAATAGCCAGTTCAATAGATTTTTCACTGCGCTCAGAATGACAGTTGAGGTTTGGAAACTGTGGAAGAGGCGATTAGTCTACAGCTTACAGTCTACAGCTTACAGATTTTTTGTCTGTAGACTGTTGACTGAAGACTGAAAGCTATTCAACTCTTTGCAATCCCCAAAACCTCACCTCTTAAATTCTAAACTTAAGTTTAACACAAACTAATGTTAAGATCCACTACTACTTAGATAGTCCTAATTTATCTATAATAGTTTTGTACCTATCTTCTTCCTTTTTTAAAAGATACTGCAAAAGCCTTCTTCTTTTATTCACCATCGAAAGAAGTCCTCTTCTTGAGTGAACATCATGAGTGTGCTCTTTTAGATGAAGCGTAAGATTTTTAATCTGCTCTGTTATTAAGGCGATTTGAACCTCAGGAGAACCTGTGTCACCTTTTTTTGTTGCAAACTCTTCAATTATCTGTTGTTTTGTTTTTCCGTTAAGCGGCATGGCATCCTCCTTTGTCCGCCTAAACTTTAGTGAAGGCGGGTCTTGATTAACTTCGGTGCCAAGAAGATAACCTAACAAGCGTATCTTAACAGATTGAAAAGAAAATAGCAAACCACAATTGTCATTCCTGTCTAATAGGAAATACTAATAGACTTTTAAGAATGATTTCTAAGAGAAAGAGAATGTGCAGCTCTAAGAATTTGATTATCGATACTAATCGCTACATCTGGACTATATTTCATTAATAAAATTCCTGCAGGAACTACAGCTACAGATGATGTCAACCAGATTAAGGTTGAATAAGGTTCTCCTAAATTATAATGCGCCCATATACTCGGTCCAACAACTAATCCCAACATTCCAATTGTTTCTATTACAGTAATTGCTCCAATTCTTATGAGCTCTGTTTTTGTTGGAGCTCTTCCTAATCTCCCTATAAGCCTTTTTTCAAAAAACCTTCGCCTGTCTTGAGTAAATTTTGATTCTACCTTATCAATTTCTGTACCCATAATTTACCCTACTGATGTTCCTTTGAATACTTTTGGAGTTAGCCAGCCAGGTTCAACTTCTATTGAATCAGCTGAATTTAACCCTTCCATTTGCGGCCTTTCTTCAACAGATGGTGCTGGTTGCACTGGCTGTGTTTGTTGAGGAGCCACTGAAGGAACTTTAAAATCCAGCGGGTTGGTGGAGGAAAATTGAGGCTGCCCAGGCGGAATTAAAGCGCTAAGATCTAAACCGGATCCTGATTTAACCGGCGCAGAACCAGGTTGATTTACAGGCGCTAAAATTCCAGCCTCAGACGTTTGAGTTACTTGAGGCTTCCTGCCTCCAACCCTCAAAGCCTGCGCAACAGCCAGATACGTATCCGCTCCAGTTTTTTGATTTGAAAGATTTCCTGTTGCATCAAAAATTCCTGCTAACAAGTTGCTCGCAATATCCGCATCAAACGGCAAGCCCAAAGCTGGAATTAGATCTATCATTATCTCTGAAACAGAGGATGCATTTCCATCTATTATATTTGTTTTCCCAAAATTAGCGTTTCCAGTTTGAGTGTCAATGTTTATTATATTTCCGGAAAAAATTTGAATATTTTGAGAATAAATATTCCCCAGGGCGTTTAAATTTAATGCTCCAATTGTAAAAATTAAATCAAATCCTCCTCCCCCGTATTTCGGAGTTATATTAGCTGGTTTAAAGCTTTGGCCGGATACCGCATGGAAATCCAAATTCAGATTGTTCCCGTCAGGATGCCAATCAAGTTTTTCAAGAGAAGGGACTGTCCCGTCCGGAGCAACAACTCCTTCTAAAACAATTGTTAAGTTTCCGCCCGCTCCAGACGGTAGAGTATTTTTAATATGGTCTATACCAAAAAGGTGAGCCTGAGCAACTCTGATTGTATCATCAGAGACTATTTGAACTTGTCTGCCAGATTGTTCGAAGGCTAAAAAAAGTGCCAAACCAGAAGCAAATCTATCTATATCTGCATTTGCTGAAACTGCAATCAAAACATTTTTAGCATTCGGCAACAAACTTTTAAGCTCAGTTAACTGATTATCATATTTAGCCATGATGAGTGAATTTTACACCCATTAGCCCATAAAAAGCAAGTCTAGTCATCGTACTTATTCAGTTTTGTCCAGTAAACTGTCATCCTGAGCGTAGCGAAGGATATAATTAAAGTTATATTCTTCTCCGCCTAAGGCGGATCAAAATGACAAATCCGCTGGCATGAACTGAATAGTTACTAGTCATCCTAAAACTCTTATCTATAATTTTTTCAATGTGTAAATAGAAAATTATCTTCTTTCTAAACAACTCGAGGTGGAACCTTCGTAAAATAATGTTTCACTTGATCTCTCAGATATTTTTGCCACTCCCAATTCGGCTGTTGATTTGGGTAAACCGCATAACTCCACTATATATTCATGAGCATTTCTTAACTCTTCCTTATTTCTAGCATATATGCCTATGGTATTACTAAGGAACTCCGCTTCGAATATACTACTTTTCAATTCTCCATAGATTGGGATTCCAGTATCCGTTTTAACTATTAGAGGGATTCCAACTTGATTTACAGGGAAAGTTCTACCAAAACGTACCATTGTTGAATAGACACCATCAGATATCTCTTTTGTATCATTAAGATACTTTACTCCATCTTCTGTAGAATGATAGGCAAACGTACCCACAACTAGTCCAATAATACTTAGATTAGCACCAATACTAACACCAAATGGATGATTTTTTATAAATCTTTTTAACATTTTACTCTTTATATTATTCTAAATGATTCTACTATATCTCCAACTATAAAATCCAACTTGGGATCAAAGTCTGTTAAATTCTTCCTCAGATAATTCCATTTGATGAATAATACTCTTTAAAGTTCCTGATTTAATTTCATGATGATGGGGAATAACACAGGTTTTCTTTTTCTCTTCATTCCACCAGATTTCATGAGTACCACCTGTATTTCTTCTAAAACTAAATCCAGCTCTCCGTGCTTTTTTAATTACTTCGCGGTATTTTAGAGGTTTCATATTGCCACAATTATGGGCAAATTTAATGAGGTAGTATTCTCTTTTTTTTGAAGTTTCAAAGGAATTTTTAAACCTTCTTCTTTATATAGCTCAATTAAAGATTGCGCTGCTGCTGTAATTTCTAAAATAGCTTCATCAATTGAATCTCCTTGAGCGTAACAATCTTCCCAGACAGGAGAAGTTACCACAAATCCACCATCTTCTTGTAGTTCAATTTTAATTGGTAATTCGTATTCTGAAACTTTTTGCATGTACTTTAACATGGCTCGATTATATCACACTTCTATATGATCCTAAAACTCTCAACTATATCTCCAACTATAAAATCCACCTGGGGATCAAAGATCATTCCGCAGTCATTTCCCTTATCCACATGTGTTACTTCCTCTTTAACCTTTCGGAGAGATTTAAGCTTTGTCTCCCCTATAATTTCTTTTTCACGCACAATTCTTACTTTAGAACTCCGGTTAAATCCTCCCTCAAGTATTCTACATCCTGCAATTCTTTCATTCTTTCCATATGGAAATTCCGCTATGATCTCTGCCTTCCCTAAAACTTCCTCTATCTCACCTGGTCTTATCATCCCCTCTATAACTTCTTCCATCTCATCCAAAAGCTCATATATAATATTGTATGTTCTTATCAAAACATGTTCGTTTTCAGCGATTTTAGTAGCAGTTGGGGCAACTTTAACATTAAATCCTAGCGCTATAGCTTTAACACTAGCTGCAAGTTTAATATCTGCTTCTCCAATGTCTCCAGTTCCGGAAGAAACTATTTTTACCAGTTTTTCTTCCTCATTGAATTTCTCCAGCGAAGCCTCAATTGCCTCAAGCGAACCTTGCTTATCAGCTTTTATAACAAGTTTTAAACTTTTGTCTTCTCCAGCTCTTAACTTCTCCACTAAACTGGCTATAATCTGCTCTTTAGCCACAATTGCGAGCTGATCCTTCCCGATAAGGGATCCCACTGGCGGCACAGTTTCTAAACCCAACACTTCAACTGGAGTAGAGGGATCTGCACTTTCCAAAACTTTTCCCTCCCAATTCAGCATTCCTCTAATCTTACTCCTGATGCCATTAACTATTATTTCTGTACCTCTTTTAAGAGTTCCATCTCTTACCAAAATTGTGGCTATTGGGCCTTTAAATTTATCCAGGTTTGCTTCAATTACTACTCCTGATACTTCTGCATCAGGATCACCTTTGAGCTCATGCATCTCAGCAACTAAAGTTACCATCTCTAAAAGTTTATCCACACCCTCTCCACTCTTTGCAGAAAGCTCCACAACCGGCACATCTCCCCCATATTCTTCAACTAGCACGTTTTGATCTGATAATTGTTTTTTAATTCTTTGCAATTGTACTCCTTTATCGATACCAGGAAGGTCAATTTTGTTTACAGCAACAATCGTTGGCACTTTGGCTGCCTGGATGTGTTTTATAGCCTCAGTTGTCTGTGGCATAATTCCATCATCAATTGCTACAACTAAAACAGCAATATCTGCAACTTGAGCGCCACGAGATCGCATCTTCTCAAAAGCTGCATGCCCCGGAGTATCTATAAAAGTTATTAACTTTCCGCCGTGTTCAACCTGATAAGCACCGATATGCTGGGTAATTCCACCTTGCTCTTTGGATGCTACAGAAGCTTTCCGGATAAAATCGAGTAGCGTAGTCTTTCCATGATCAACATGTCCTAATATAGTTACAATAGGTGACCTGATAATTTCACTCATATTACTTTTATATATCTTTCAGTTAATTGAAAAGTATCAAGTATTAAGTAGCAGGTATTATGGAGAATAAAGTAAATTTTTTCATATACTTAATACATAATACCTTCTACTTATTTTCTCCAATTGCCTCTTCAAGTTTTCCTTTTTCTTCCTCAGGATTTTCTTCATCTATTGCTTTTTCTAAAACTTCACCTGCTTCTTCTGCAGTATGCTTTTCTTCAGATGTAGTTGCATTTTCCTCGGCTTCTTTTACTTCTTCTGCTACTCCCTCTTTTGCCTGTTGCTTATCATCTGCAGGAGTTATCCCACCCTGTGGTTCTTCTTTTTTCTCGCCAGTTCCCTCCTTATCTGACTGTTCACTGTCCGCTACAACCTGTCCACTTTCCTCCGACTCGCCCGCCGTAGCTGCTTCCTTCACCGAAGTAGCTTCGGCTACGAAGGCTGAGTCAGCGGAGATGGGTTCTTCAGATCCTTCAATGTCTATTTTCCAGCCTGTAAGCTTTGCTGCAAGGCGGACATTTTGTCCTCCCTTACCAATAGCTAAAGATAGCTGCAAAGAGGGGATTGTGACTTTTGCAATTTTTTCTGCCTCAATAAGTTTCACCTGTACATCTTTTGCAGGGGACAAAGCCGCAGCTATAAACCTTGCAGGATCTTCGGAATAACTGATAATATCTATCTTTTCCTCCCCTAGTTCCTGCATTACAGCTTGAACCCTAACACCTTTTTGCCCAACCAAAGATCCAACCGGATCAACTCCATCCTGGGAAGATACTGCAGCAAGCTTAGTTCTTCCCCCTGCTTCTCTTGCAATTTCCTTAATTTCAACAGCTCCGGATTGTATTTCCGGTACTTCGAGCTTAAAAAGTCCTATAACCAACCCCGGGTCAGCCCTTGAAACCACCACTTCAGGCCCCCTTCCCCCTTCTCTTATTTCTTTAATAAAAAACTTCATTCTTTGACCTGTAATATAAGTCTCACTTCTTACTTGTTCCAAAGAAGGCATTACTCCTTCTGCCCTGCCTAAATCTATAAAATAGGTATTCCCTTCCTGTCTTTGAATAAGTCCTGAAATAATAGTGCCTACTTTATTTTCATATTCAGCCATTATTGCACCTTTTTCCGCTTCATTAAGCCGCTGCATAATAACCTGTCTTGCAATTGATGCTGCAATTCGGGCAAAGCCAGGCGGGGTTACGTTTTTTTTACCTTGAAATATCGAGATTTCACCTGTAACAGAGTTAACCTCCGAGGTAAATTCCTCAAAATCTTCAGGCACTTCTTCATTTCTTAAAATTAGATCTTTTTTATATGCAGCCAAGGCAGCCTGTTTTATTGCATCTAAGACCACAGAGGGGTCTACCCCTTTTTCAGAGGCTATTTGATTAAGTGCTGCTGCAAATTCAGTTCGTGCTTGTGCCATATAAATAATGGTGGGACTAGCCCACCGCTTGTATATTCTATAACTATCACCTACCAATTGCAACCTTTAATCTTTAATAATGGGTGATAGTTACACGAACATCGTTAGATGTTCGGCGAATTTTCCGGTATTTAAGTCAACTATTTGAATTGGAGAAGGTTAATTTACATTAGTGGATATTTGGTAAAATCTAAGCTGGGCAAGCTTGAGACCGTTGTTATCATAATTCCAGAAATAGTCTTGCAGAGCACTGTCAAAGAGTGGATATCTTTCCAGCTCCCCATCTCCGTTAATATCGGCATATACATAAAGCAGGACTTTGGAAACATTGGTAAATGAGGACTTACCTTTTTCTCTTACCAAAACCATAGAATATACGCTACACCATTCTTCGCCGGTTATTGGATCCGTGGCACATGTTGTAGTTGTTGATCTGCCTCCCGGCTTGCCTAATGCTCTTGCATAGACAGAGTATTCTGTTACCCCGTCATTTTCCGGATCGGGGTTGGGAAGCTGAAAAGCGGCTGGCCCATCTGTACAATTCCCGTCAAGTACCTGGAAATCTCCTTCTGAAAGATTAATCTTGCAATTTCCTTCAAGGGGCACAAATATTCTGTGACCTTGACCACTTGTCATATCAGCTGTTTTTCCTTTTGGCACACCAATAATATTTAGATTATAATGAGCTCCTGATGGTGCTCCACTCCCTGTTGTACCACCTGGTGGGGCTGCCTGAGATTGCTCTTTAGTATAAAGACTGCTTGCTGGACTTGTTTTAAATGAAGCTAAATTTGTAAAAACAATATAGACCAAAATTCCTACAGCGACTATTCCTAGTATTACTGGTGCACTCAAAACCCCTTTTTGATTGATTTTAATGGACATTAATTCTATTAACTCATACTGAAAAATAACTTGTCAATACCCCAGATTAATGCTAACCTTATATAAAGTGAATAAACTTTCTAAATCCGAAGCTATAAAATTCAGTTGGAATAAAACTAAGCAAAATATAAAATTCTTTATATTACTCTTAATTCTGGTTTGGCTTGTAAATATGGCTCCGCGCCTGCTTAGTACCCCGGCGGGTTTTCTAACTTCAAAGAGCGCCCTAGATAACAACTATTTAATAGAAATTATAATTCCTGCGTTTTTTATCCTGATAACGATGATCGTCTCATTTGTAGTAAAAAACCTTGTAGATATCGGGCTTATTAAAATAGCTTTAAAATTTAATGACAATCAAAAAGTGGACTATAAGGATCTTTTTTCAGGAACAAAAGTCTTCTGGAAATATGTCGGAGGAAGTATTTTGTATGGATTAATTGTATTTGCAGGATTTTTACTTTTAATTATTCCCGGAATTATCTGGTCTATTAAATTCCAATATTATAGCTATTTGATTATTGATAAAGGGCTTGGACCAATAGATGCATTAAAACAAAGTTCAACAATTACTCAAGGGTTAAAATGGGATTTACTTGTTTTTAATCTTGCTTTAATTGGAGTTTTAATTCTTGGATTTCTGGCATTATTTGTCGGACTATTTTGGGCTATACCTACAAATATGCTGGCCACAGCCTACGTTTACAGAAAACTTTCTTCTAAATAAATCGTATCGTCATTGCGAGGAGTGAGCGAAGCGAACGACGTGGCAATCTCTATTATTCTTCGAGCGAATAGCCCGCTTCGCCGACTCAGCGAGGCGAGTCGTAGTACAAATGATTTTTAAGATAACAATATTCCGCATGTACATAGAATTGTTATGAAGAATGATTTAAATCATTGAAGCAAAGTAATAGTTGCAAACTTCTTGTTTATAGGCTAAACTCCCAAGTATGGTTGAACATGCGTACATTCTAGGTGGAAGTGCAGCAGTTAATCAAGTAAGTACCTCTAACATTATCTCATATGGTGTCAAATATCCAAGGCATTTTCTGGGAG
>Ga0155059_106_pt1 | contig 43573 bp, 48 predicted proteins | sample RifCSPhighO2_01_FD_106027 | JGI IMG/M metagenome (GOLD analysis project Ga0155059, IMG submission 106027) | Candidatus Daviesbacteria bacterium RIFCSPHIGHO2_01_FULL_37_27
TGGATTCCTGTAAATAAAACAGAAGATTTTGCATTTGCTCCAATCAAAGAGGCTATTTCGATGATAAATAAGAAGCTTAAACTCTAACTGTTGCTAGGTTTGCCAGATTTAGATACAATTACCTCATGTCTAAATTTAAAAGCGTTTCATCACAAGTTGATTTTCCAGCTCTTGAACATGAGCTGGTAAAAAGCTGGTATGAAGGCGGAATAGTTGAGAAATATTTACACAGGAATGATAATTCTTTAAATAAGTTTGCTTATTTAGATGGACCAATTACTGCAAATAATCCTATGGGTGTTCATCACGCTTGGGGAAGAACTCTGAAAGATGTCTGGCAAAGATTTCATAATATGAAAGGTTATGCGGGAAGGTTTCAAAACGGTTTTGATGAACAGGGCCTTTGGGTGGAAGTTGAAGTAGAAAAAGAACTTGGTTTAAAAAGTAAGAAAGACATTCTAAATTTGGTTTCAGGTGATGAATTTGCCTCACTTGAAAAATTTGTAAATCTTTGTAAAGAGAGGGTTAAAAAATATTCTGTAATACAAACGGAACAGAGTAAAAGGCTAGGTTATTTTATGGATTGGGATAATTCGTATCACACTTCCTCAGATACCAATAACTATGCGATTTGGAATTTTATGAAAGTTGTTAACGAAAAGGGTTGGCTTTATAAAGGCCATGACTCTGTGCCATGGTGCCCAAGATGTGGAACTGCTATCTCGCAGCACGAGATAGAATCTGATGGATACCAGGAGGTGATCCATGAATCAATTTACTTTGAACTACCAATCGAAGGTCGGGATAGAGAATACTTATTGGTCTGGACTACAACACCCTGGACTTTGCCTGGTAATATAGCAGTGGCTGTCGATGAAAAGCTCGACTATTCCTTAGTTGAAGGTAGTAGTGGAGATAAGTTTTGGGTCTTAAAAGATTTAGTTGAAAAAATATTTATTAGTGATTATAAAGCTATAAAGATAGTTAAAGGAAAAGAGCTGGTCGGGCTTAAATATAAATGGGCATTTGATGATTTGCCAAGAGTGAAAGAGGTTTCAGAAAAATCTCAAAATAATTTTCATATTGTTATTGCAACAGATGAATTACTGATGCCTATTAATTTGAGTGAAGGAACAGGTCTTGTTCATACTGCCGTTTCAGCAGGTGTAGAAGATTTTAAATTAGGTCAAAAATTAGGGCTTCCCATGATAGATATTATAGATGAAGGGGCTAATTATTTGGAGGATTTAGGGGATTTTTCGGGGCAGAATGCAAAAAAGGATCCCAGAGTCATTTTGGATTTTCTAGAAAATGAGGATAAGAAAGGAGAAAACTGGGTTTTTAAAATCGAAAAATATAAACATAGATATCCAACCTGCTGGAGATGTAAAACAGAGCTTGTCTGGCGGGTTGTAGATGAGTGGTATATAGCCATGGATAAGCGAAGCTTGCCATCTAAAGATGGTAAAACTGATGAGAGTGGTAAAACATACAGAGAGCAAATGATTGAGGTGGCTAAAAAGATAAACTGGATTCCGGGATGGGCGCTTGATAGAGAGTTAGATTGGCTAAAAAATATGCATGACTGGTTGATTTCTAAGAAGCGGTTTTGGGGACTAGCTTTACCTATTTGGGAATGCGAAAAATGCGGAAATTTTGAAGTTATTGGAGGAAAAGACGAATTGAAAGACAAATCAGTTGAAGGTTGGAAAAAATTTGAAGGAAATTCACCTCATAGACCCTGGATAGATCAGGTAAAAATTAAATGCTCAAAATGTCAGAATGTAAGTTCCAGAATTCCAGATGTTGGTAACCCTTGGTTAGATGCTGGAATTGTTCCATTTTCTACATTACCAGAAGATTGGTTCCCTGCGGATTTGGTTTCAGAATCTTTCCCTGGACAATTTAAGAATTGGTTTTATGCCATGATTGCAATGAGTACTGCATTAAAAAAGACAAATCCATTTAAAAATCTTTATGGTTATGCATTGGTAAAAGATGAAAAAGGCGAAGAGATGCATAAATCAAAAGGTAATTCTATTGAGTTTAATGAAGCCGCGGATAAAATCGGTGCTGATGTAATGAGGTGGATGTTTGTAACCCAAAATCCGGAAAGCAATCTTTTGTTTGGATTTAATACTACGGCAGAAGTTAAAAGAAGATTTTATTTAATTCTATGGAATAGTTATAAATTTTTTATAGATTATGCAAGTTTATTTACTTTTGAGCCAAAAGGTTTACCAAAAGAACTTTCTGTTTTAGATCATTGGATAATTTCCAGACTAAATCAGCTAATTGATTTGGTAGATACAAAGTTGGGACAGTTTGATCCATACAGCGCCTCAAGAAATATTGAAGACTTTGCAGTTTCTGATTTCTCAACCTGGTATATAAGAAGATCCAGGGATAGAGTTGGGTCGGAGGCTGATGAAAAAGATAGAGAGGTTTGTCTCTCTGTGATGTACGAGGTTTTAGTAACTTTAACAAAGCTGGCAGCACCACTCATTCCCTTTATAACTGAGGAAATGTTTAGAAATTTAACAGGAGAAGACTCTGTCCATTTACAAGACTATCCAGCCGTAAACAAAAGTTTACTTGATGAAAAGTTAGTTTCTGATATGGTAATAGTAAGGAAACTTGCTGAACTCGGTCATGCTCAAAGAAAAGAAGCTGGGATTAAACTTCGACAACCACTTTCCAGTTTAACTTATTTTTCTGAGGATGACCTGCCGGACAAACTGTCAAAAATTCTTGCTAATGAGCTGAATGTTAAAAATGTTGTACACAAAAAGTCCTCAGGTACTGATCCAAAAGTTAAATTGGATACAAAAATTACCCCGATGCTTGAGGAAGAAGGCAGGGTTCGAGATCTGATAAGGCACATACAACAACTTAGGAAAGATCAAAACTACACTTTGGCTGATAAGACAACTGTTACCGCTCCGGACTGGCCAAAAAATTACGAAGAGCAAATCTTAAAATCAACAGCTTCGATTACAATAGTTAAAGGGAGCGAACTTAAGATTTCTAAAGTTAAATGTTAAATAAGCTAATAAATATTCCTATCACAACATGTATGCTTCTGCTTCTATCAATTGGAATACTTGTTATCTATTCTTCATCCAAAACACTGGCATTCCAGCAGCTTATTTTTGCCGGAGCCGGGATATCTCTTTTCATTTTCATATCTCAACTTAGCTACATTGAACTTAAAAATATTGTAAAGGGTTCGTATATTATAATCCTTATACTTTTAATTCTTGTACTTTTTGTCGGATTTGAAACAAGAGGTTCGATTAGATGGATACCTCTCGGGTTTATTAATTTACAACCTTCGGAATTTGCAAAACCCGTAATTATACTTTTCCTGGCAAGCTTTTGGGAAAAAGCTAAAGGTTCGTGGGTAAGTATTTTAAAAAGCATGCTGATACTTTTTCCTGTAGTTTTCTTAGTCTTTGAACAGCCGGATTTGGGTACGACCTTGACAATTTCTGCTGTCTGGTTTGGTATTGTGTTTGCATCAAGAGTAAGTCTTAAAAAAATAGTTCTAGTATTGATTTTAGTTTCCTTGCTAATTCCACTATTTTGGTTTACACTGCAGGATTATCAAAAATCCAGAATAACCAGTTTCCTTGAGCCTAGAAATGATCCTTTAGGAGTAGGATACAACTTAATCCAATCAACAATAGCTGTTGGATCAGGTCAGTTTTTAGGCAGGGGGCTTGGGTATGGTACACAAAGCAGGCTTCAATTTTTACCTGAATATAGAACAGACTTCATATTTGCAGCAATTGGAGAAGAATTTGGGTTTTTTGGAACGACTCTAATTATTGGAATATATTCTTTTTTAATAGGATATTGTTTAAAAATTGCATCTTCTGCAGATTATTTAGGGTCACTTCTTACCTGCGGAGTTGCTGTAATGCTGATTTTCCAGATCATTGTAAATATTGGTATGAATATTGGACTACTTCCTATAACCGGAATAACCCTTCCGCTTATATCATATGGTGGAAGTTCTCTTATATCTACTATGATTTCACTCGGTCTTGTGGCCTCAGTTGCAAAAGTAAAAAGGGCAAATAAAATCTAGGCGCAGGCAGAAACTGTTGAAATTTTAGGGGTTTTAAGTTATACTTCGTTTATGATTAAATATGCAGTTTTTGAAATTGGAGGGAAGCAGTATAAGATTTTACCTAAAATTCCTGTGGAAGTGGATTTGCAGGAAGGAGAAAATATTACTTCAAAGCTTTTGATGCTTGTGGATGATGATAAAGTTAAGTTAGGAAAGCCGTATCTTGATGAGAAGCTTAAGATAAATAAGCTTGAAGATATAAAGAAGAAAAAAATTAGAGTTGCAAAATTTCATGCAAAAGCAAATTACAGAAAAGTAACAGGTTCCAGGAAGAAATTGACAAGAATTTTGTTGGAACCATAGCAATTTAACTGGTTGTGAAAATTGAGGGGTTGACATAATTTTTCACAGAGATTAGTATAAATTAGACAAAAAATATTATGGCACATAAAAAAGGTGGAGGTACAGCAAAAACAAATAGAGACTCAATATCAAAACGCCTTGGCGTTAAGCGCTTTGGCGGTGAAAATGTAACTCCTGGAAATATTATTGTGCGCCAAAAAGGAAATAAGGTTAATTCCGGTATAGGAACAAAACAGGGAAATGACTATACAATATTTGCAATATCAACAGGAAAAGTGGAATTTAGAAAGAAGATGGGAAAAACTCTAGTTAGTGTAGTTTAATAACTGTAGATTGTTTTTCAAACTGTTTTGAATTCAAATTATGGATGAGCAGATTTTTGAACTTGATATAGATCTGATAGAACCCAATCCTTTGCAACCTCGAGGTTTAATTACGCCCGAATCCTTAGCTGAACTTGCAGAATCAATCAAGGCCCACGGAATTTTAGAACCTCTTGTTGTTGCAAAAACTCCAGCAGGATATCAGATTGTTGCAGGAGAAAGAAGGTGGAGGGCAGGGAAACTCATGGGACTATTGAGAGTTCCTGTAGTAATAAAGGAAACTACCCCCCAGGGTATGCTTGAGATGGCAATTGTAGAAAATGTTCAAAGAGTTGATTTAAACCCATTAGAACGAGCTCAGGCTTACAAAAGACTCATGGATGAGTTTGCTCTTGGCACAAATGATATTGCAGAAAGAGTTGGGAAAAGCCCTTCCTATATTTCAAACACAATTAGGCTTTTAACGCTTCCAGATGCAATAAAAGACGCTTTGATGTCCGGCGCTACAACAGAAGGTCATTCAAGAGCGCTATCTTCTCTGGAAGATCCGCATATTATCGTAGAAGCATATAAAGAAGTATTAAAAAGAAATTTGTCTGTTCGTGGAACTGAGGATTTGGTTAGAAGATTTAGAATTAAGCAGGGCTTTGGTCCAAGGAAAACAGCTGTTGTAGAAGCTATGAGAGTTATGTCTGAGGAAATTGACCAGATGGAAAATCAGCTGTCTGATACTTTATCTAGTTATGCCAAAACAAGGACAAAATGTGTGCAAACGGGAAAAGGTGCGAAACTTGAACTTTTTTTTGAGGGAGATCCAAATAAGACTACCCCCATCTTGCAGGATGTAAAGCAGGCAATTTTGGGATATTTTAATCTGAAGAGTGGCGGATCAACCCAAAGCTACTAGGCGGCCAGTACCTGAAAAAAACTTTTCCGACAATTTCTTCTCTTGTAATTGATCCCCATTCCCTGGAATCTGATGAGTGATTTCTATTATCTCCAAATACATAATATTGGTTAGGCGCTACCGTTACGGTTTCCCCTTCATGGAGGAATGCTCCGGATCTTGTCGGGGTTTCTATTGGAAGATAATTTTCAGGGGTTTTAACTCCATTCACAAAAACAGAACTTCCTTCGACTCTTAAAGTTTGTCCGGGTGTAGCAATTATTCTTTTTATAAAATCCTGAGATTCATTTCTGGGATTTTTTAGAACAATTATTTCTCCATCCTTTGGTGCACCTATTCTATAACTTACTTTATCTGTAAGTATAAAATCACCGCTTATAAAGGTTGGAACCATTGATGAGCCGGATACTTTATGAGGTTGAGCAACAAAAAGATATATTATTGCAAAAATTGCACCAAAAACAACTAAAGTCTGAATAAAATCCACAAGATTTGCCCCTATTTTCTGAAAAAAAGTCTTTTGTTCCTCAGCAGATTGCCCTGTAGAATAATCTACTTTTGGTGAGTAAACATCGTCTTCCATAAAGTGAATTATCTCAAAGGTACATTTGAGATGCAAGGGGTATGATATAAAATTAGATTTAAGGCTGCTATCCATTATAAATATACTTTCGTTTGATTTTATCTGCAGCCTAGCATATGATATTCATCATGGAACCCCTTTTTTCGTACAAAGACCTCTTTTGGCAGCTTACATTCAGGGAAATAAAAGCCCGGTATAAACAATCGGTTTTGGGCTATGCCTGGGCAATTTTGGTTCCACTCCTTAATCTTTTAGTATTAAGCATAGTTTTCTCATATGTTTTTAAAGTCCCCACTGGAAATGTACCTTATCCAATTTTTTTGTTTGTAGCTTTGGTTCCGTGGTTATTTCTTGTAAACTCCATTACATCAGCGACAGGTTCCATAATGGCAAATAGTTCACTCATAACTAAGGTGAAACTTCCAAGGGAAATTCTTCCGCTTACTGCAATTTCCTCTAAGATGGTAGACCTCTTGTTGACTTGTATTGTTCTAATGATTTTTATGGTTATTTACCAAATAAAATTTCAACCCACACTAGCATTAATACCTCTTATTTTTATTATCCAGCTTGGACTCATAACTGGAATTTCATTTATTCTTTCAGCAACAAATGTTTTTTTCCGTGATATTGAAAATATTCTGGGAGTTTTCCTAACTATTTGGATGTATCTAACACCTGTTTTATACCCCTCAGAACTAATACCTTCGAATTTAAGAATTCTTTTCTTTTTGAATCCAATGACACCTATTGTGGATGCATATAGAAATACAATTATATATGGAAAATTTCCAAATATAGGGGAGTTGGGATATTCTTTTATTTTTGCTCTAAGTTTATTAGTATTAGGCTGGATTTATTTTAGGAAAAGGGCTAAATATTTTGCGGATGTGATTTAATTTTTATATGCAAAAGTATGTTACTACATAGTACTATACTTTTTGCAAAAAATGAGAAATAAAGTTATTATAGAATTTAATAATGTAAGTAAGAAATTTAAGAAAGGCCAGAAACTTTATTTAAAGCAGGCTCTTTTAGATTTCTTTAAGCCAAATGTAACAGAAGAATTTTGGGCTCTTAAAAACATAGATTTTAAGATATCAAAAGGAGAAAGTGTTGGAATAATTGGGGTAAATGGTTCAGGTAAAAGTACTATACTAAAACTCATTGCCGGTGTTTTAACACCTACAAGAGGTGAAGTAGAAGTAATTGGCAGGATAGGTCCGCTAATAGAGCTTGGTGCGGGTTTTCATCCTGAACTTAGCGGTCGAGACAATATCTACCTAAATGGAACCATACTTGGTTTATCAAAAAAGGAACTAGAGGAAAAATTCGAAAGTATTGTTGATTTTGCAGAACTATCTGATTTTATTGATACACCTGTTAAACATTATTCATCCGGAATGTATATGAGGCTTGGATTTTCTATAGCAATTCACATTAACCCTGAAATTCTTTTGATTGATGAAATCCTAGCAGTAGGTGATCTGGGTTTTCAGAAAAAATGCATTGATAAGATGAATTCATTCCACTCTCAAGGGAAAACTATAATAATTATTTCCCATTCGATGGATATAGTAAGCACTTTTTGTGAGAAAGCCATACTTATTGATAAGGGTAAGATTAGAGAGGTAGGTAAACCGGAAAAAGTTATAGCGGCTTATAATAAGTTGATTACTTAGAGTTCCCCTGCCCCATAAATATGGAAATCCATGATCTTATTAGACTTTCGAAAATAGCGAAGAGCCACCCCTTAAAAGTTATAAAAGCGATTTGGATTTTTTTTAAGGAAGGACCGAAAGTTGTTGCTCAAAAAATAAAACGTCAGGATATTTTAGAGGATTACAACGCTTTTATGAATACACAGTATCTTAAGTGGATTAGAAAAAATTATCCAACAAAAGAAGAAATAGCCAAACAAAGATATACAAGATTTAAATATTCTCCAAAGATTTCTATTATTTTGCCGGTTTATAATACGCCAATTAAGTTTTTAGAAGAATGCGTACAATCTGTTTTGGCTCAGTCGTATGATAATTTAGAGCTTTGTATATCTGATGATGCATCGACTGAAGAATCTGTAAAAGAAGCTGTTTTAAAATATGCAAAAAAAGATAAAAGAATCAAATATATTTTTAGAGAAACAAAAGGTCATATTTCGGAGGCCTCGAATTCCGCACTGGAACTTGCTACAGGAGAATATATAGCTTTACTTGACCATGATGATATACTTTGGCCGAATGCCTTACATGAAATTGTAAGAGTAATTAACGAAAATTCAAATGTGAATTTTATCTATTCCGATGAAGATAAAATAGAAGAAGATGGTAAATTTCACACAGAACCGTTTTTTAAACCGAATTTTAGCCCGCACTACTTAAGAAGCGTAAATTATATAACCCACTTTACAGTAATTAGGAGGGCATTGGTGAAAAAAGTCGGAGGATTTAGAAAAGACTTTGATGGTGCACAGGATTGGGATTTGTTTTTAAGAGTTACAAGGCAAATAAAGAAAGAAACTATTTTTCATATACATAAGATTTTATATAGTTGGAGGAAATCCAAAAATTCGGCGTCATCTAATATTGCAGCCATGGGAGTAAAAAGTTATGCATTTTCTAATCAAAAAAAAGTATTAGCTGATGATTTAAACAGTCGGGGCTACAGCGGAAAGATTTTATCTACGCAAAACCTAGGGCTTTGGAGAATGAAATATAAAATTTTGAATAGGCCGCTTGTCTCAATAATTATTCCAACTAAGGATAAGTATGAGTATATAAGTAAATGTATAAATTCAGTAATTTCTAAGTCAACATATAAATATTACCAGTTGATTATTGTTGATACAGGCTCCAGGGATGAAAGGGTTTGGAATTTATACTCTGAAATTCAAAAAAGATATAAAAATCTAAAAGTATTAAGCTGGGAAAAGGAATTTAATTTCTCGGAAGTTTGTAATTTTGGAGTAGAAAAGTCGAATGGAGAATATTTACTTTTTCTAAACAATGATACGGAAATAATAACTCCAAGCTGGATAGAAAACATGATTGAGTTTGCACAACTTAAAGATGTTGGAGCAGTAGGGTGTAAGCTTTTGTTCCCGAATAAAAGGATTCAGCATGCAGGAATTGTTCTAGGGATTGAAGGTGGGAGGGTAAAAAAGGGCGTTGCAGGCCATCCTTTTAAAAACTTCTACAACAAAAAAATAAATCCAGGTTATGCAAAGGTTGTTGATAGTGTAAGAGATGTTGCAGGAGTAACAGCAGCATGTCTATTAATATCAAGAAACAAGTTTATAAAAATTGGCGGGTTTGATAAGAATTTAAGAATAGCTTTCAATGATGTAGACTTAAATCTTAAATGCCTGAAACAAGGGTGGTTTAATGTATATACTCCATATTCAGTTCTAAGACACTTCGAATCGGTCTCAGTTGGTATTCCTGGGGCAAAAGGCAGACTTGTGAAAGAGTTTTTAGGAGAGGTTGGCTTGATGCATAAAAAGTGGGGGGATCTATTAAAAAATGATCCTTATTACAATAAAAACTTAACTTTAAAAAATGAGGAGTACACAATAGATATATGAAACATTTGGTCTCTATTGTAACTCCAAACTTTAATGGTTTGGAACATCTTAAAGAGTGCATCCCGTCTCTTTTGAAACAAACTTACAAGAATATAGAAATAATAGTTGTTGACAATGGATCAACAGATGAATCTCTTAAATACTTAGTGGAAAAGTTTCCGAAAGTATTTGTTATCAGATTAAAAATAAATTACGGATTTTCTATTGCCGTAAATAAGGGAGTTAAAAAATCCAAGGGTAGATATATACTGGTTTTAAATAATGATACTAAAGTTGAAAGGCGATGTGTAGAATTTTTAGTGCAGAGCGCAAGAGTACATTCCGAGGCAGGTTTTATTTCTGCTAAAATTTTACAGTTTGATAATATAGATAAAATTGATAATGCGGGAGATTATGTTGATTCCTCAGGACACCTTTTAACCAGAGGATTTGGAAAAAGTGAGAAGTTATTTAATAGAGGTGATTATATTTTTTTGGGGACAGGGAGCGGAACTTTGTTTAAAAAAGAAGTTTTTACGATTATTGGTTCTTTTGACGAGGACTTCTTTTTTTATATGGAAGATGCTGATTTTTGTTTCAGGGCACAAATTGCAGGATTTAAAGGTTGGTTTGAACCAAAAGCTAAAATCTATCACAAAAGAATGGGTACTTCTAAAAAATATATTAAAAACTTTGAAGCCTTAGTATTTAGGAATATGACGGTGATGCTAATAAAAAACTTTCCAAAAAGTCTATTCCTGTATCATTTTAACTGGTTGAAAATAATCCTTGTGCATATTAATACTTTAAGGTATTTATTGTTTAAAGGAAAGCTTCTGGATATTATAAGGGTTGAGTTTTACTTGCTGATACACATCCAGGATCTTTTCAAAAAAAGAAGAATGGTACAAGATTTAAAAGTAGTTTCTGACAGCTATATAATTTCCCAAATTAAGGATAAGAAGATTAAGGTTGGAAAGTTACTTTTTTAGTAATTTCCTCGAAATTGGAAGCGAGGTCAACAGCTTTTATTGTTAAAATGTTTTCTCCGTCGTTTAAGTTAAAAATTAAATTAAAACTCCCATCTGAAGCTACAATTGCTTGAGCATCGTTTACAAAAACCTTAACTCCAGCTTCTGTTTTTCCGGAAACTTTAATTTTTCGTTCACTTTGAAAAGCGTGTCCATCTTCTGGTTCAGATACTTCCAGGATTGGTTCCTCGTTGTCGAACATTAGTCGAATTGTTTTAGAGGGAAGGCTTTCCTTGTCTTTATCGTCAACACTTTTTCCATAAATATTGTTAGTTCCGAGATTTAAATTTACATTTTTTGCAGTAAAACTACCGTTTTCATCTGACTGAGTTGTTGATTCCAGGCTATCATCAACATATATTTTTACTCTTGAATTCGGGCTGGTAAATCCGGAAATTTCAATAACTGATGAGTTTGTTGCTTCATAAGGAATGTTTAAAACCGGAGGAGCAAAGGATGGATTTTCACTTACGTCCTGACCTTTTTTTTGATTCGGATTTATAAAGTTTTTAATGTTCCCAAGCCCGTTTATAAGATTCGGTAAAATCCAAAAGAAAGTTACATAAATAAGGAGAGCGGAAATTATAATAGTTGTTAAAAAATTTGTTCTCGATTTTTTAACAAATCTTCTTGTAGACCTGGTTCGGTAGGACATAAAAATAGTATAGAGTATTTTGGTATAATTTGCATGATGCGGCGGTAGTTCAGTGGTAGAATGTCTCCTTCCCAAGGAGAAGGTCGAGGGTTCAAATCCCTTCCGCCGCTCCCGTGGATTAGAGTCCTACGAGACCTTATTCATAAAACCAGGAATAATCCGGATTTTCTACTTCTTTAATATTGCTTTTAGCATTTTATATACTCCATCTTCTGATATCGTTTGCCATGTGCCTTCGTAGTAATGGATTTTAGCTTCGCCATCAACCCAATTTTTGGTTGAAAATTTTACAAATGCCATATCTTTGGTATCACCGTTACGCTTTGTTAAGATTACTTCAACGTCCAGAATATCAGTAAATCTGTTTGTCCATTCCTCAAAATTTGTTTTCTTCAAATATTCCTGACTTAAAAGTTTAAACCCATCTTCCATTCGTCTGGCTTTAAGGTAAGTATAAAATGCTTTGACCGCCTCCTCCGGTGAAATAGAAGGATCTACATTAATCTTTTTTATTTCCTGGTCAGTAAATGAAGAGATCATAAACTTTGCCTGATCTGCTGCTATAAAGAGGGATAATCCTGCTAGGGAAAGGGTATTTATGCCAACAACACTCCCACACTGGTCTGTTAAAGGACCACCGCTCATGCCTTTGACTAAACTAACGTTTGTTTGGATATAACTAACCAGTGCTTTTTTGGATTTACGAAACTCAAAGCTCCCTGGAAGTTTTTAAAAACAAATTTCCGCTGGATTCTCATAGGCTTCCAGGAGTCTCCTTGTGAGGCTAAAAGTTCCCAGTTGCGGACCATTTTTAAATAATCTTCTGCCTTTTTCCTGGAAAATGGTTTTACTCCACTTTTACAAGAAACACAGTGTTGTTTAGCTAAATCCATACAATTTATGTCCACCTCCGAGGTGTGATCTTGTGTAACCTTAGATTTCACCTCGGAGGTGTTAGCTGGCGTCCGGACATAAGTTTCCTAATGGACAATTATTGCATGTGTGAGTCCTTGCAGTACACATTTGCCGACCGTGGAGGATTAGCATTAAGGGAAGGTCTATCCAATGCTCTTTGGGGATAATTTTCATGAGATCTTTTTCTATCTTCACTGGATCCTTGGAATCTGTAAGCCCGAGTTTATTTGAAAGCCTTATCATATGTGTATCCACAACAATTCCTTCTGCCTTATTAAATGCTGAACCGAGTACAACATTTGCACCTTTTCTGGCGACACCGGAAAGAGAGATTAAATCCTTCATATTATCCGGAACTCTTCCGTTAAAATTATCCACGAGCATTTGCGACGTTTTCTTAATCATTTTAGCCTTATTTGTGTGAAAATTGATTTTAGCTATAAACTTATCTATTTCTGAAACTTCTGCTTTGGCTAAAGCCTCTGGAGATGGGAATTCTTTGAATAGGGCAGGAGTAGCTAAATTTACAGAAACATCTGTAGCTTGCGCAGATAAAATGGTTGCAATTAAAAGTTCGTACGAATTTTTAAAGTTCAGGGCAATTTTAGCATTTGGATAAACTTTATGGAGTCTTTTTATTATTTCAAGAGCCCTTTCCTTCCTGGTCATGCCAAAATTTTAACACAATTTGCGAAATTCAGGTAAAATATGTTTGTGCCGGAGTGGCTCAGTGGTAGAGCGAGGCTTTCGTAAAGCTTAGGTCGTGGGTTCGATTCCCACCTTCGGCTCCAGGTTCTGCAGATTTATCTTGGGAGTTTTAGAATCATTCCAGGCTCAATGATATTTGGATCAGGAATGTTATTTACCTCTGCTATTTTAGAGTAAGCCATTATATCTCCATAAGCCCTTGCAGCAATTGTTGACAACCAGTCTCCTTCGACTACGGTGTACTCATTTGTTTCAATCCTGGGTCCCCAGATAGTAGTATTTCCGCCTCCTGTTGCCTCTGTATCCGCAGTGTCTGCAATTTTTACATCTTGAGCTTCAGTTGGCTCTACTACTGTTGGTTCAGCTTGTGCCACTTCACTTTCCAGCTTCGGAATTTCCAAAACCTGCCCGACTTCAATTGCATCTGCATTTGCCAAATTATTTGTTTTTGCTATTTCAGAGTATTTATAACCATCTTTGTAATAACTTTCCGCTATTAAAAATAGAGTGTCTCCTTCTTTAACAGTATATTTACCAGGAAGTGCTTCCGGTGCAACATCACCTTCAGTTGTTTGTGAGGGTCCTAAATTGGCATCTTTGTTTTTGTTAAAATAATTGAATATTAAAACCCCTACAACTAAAATAATTAAAGCTCCCAGTACCAGACTTAAAGTTGACTGATTAGTTTTAATATCAGACTCTATGTTATCAAAATATGAAGATTTAGTTGTTTTAGCCATCTAATTTTGGGCAATTGAAGCAGTTAGCAAGTTCTAGGTTACTTTTTAAACCATTTTAAAATATTTGTCAAGAGGGGAAAAATACTTTACAATGAAATTATGGCAAGACTTATGCTTTTTCTTATTTCTTCCCTTGGTATATTAATTTTTGTAATGGCTACTGCTGTAGCCCCCTTTAAAAGCAAAGTTTTCAGTATTTTATACGCGAAACCGCTGTCTCAGGCTTCGGAAGGATCAGGTATTCCAGGCGTTGAACTGGTCATTGAAGGGATACCTGAAAAGAAAATAAATGCAGATCAGGGTACCAGTTTAACTTTAAGGTGGAAAACAGCGAATGTTAAGTCTTGTATTGGAAGATCATTTGGAATTTCAGAAAAAGATATTAGCTGGTCAGGCGAAAAAGATCCGGAAGGAGGCACTTTTCAGACAATACCGCTTACTCATAATAATGTATATGTTTATACAATAGATTGCGCAAACGAATTCGGAGATGCTAGTGGAGATGCTATTGTTGTTAATGTTGGAGCACCCTTATTATCTCAAGTTCCATACATAACTTCGTTTGAAATTACAAAGGATAAACTAGAAAACTCTGAAAAGCCGGTTATTTTTACGCCTGGTGATGAGATACAAGTTAAATGGTCGGGTTTAAATTTAAATACGCCATATTCGATTTGTTTTGCTTCAGGCTCGTGGCCTTCTATGTACCAAAATTCTGGAAAAACTAACGTTTCTGAAAATTTTGTACTTGGCAGTACAAAAGTCTATAGATATTCTCTTTATTGCAGTAATGAAGCTGGTATTACAGGAAGAGCTGTAACCTTTAGCCCAAATCCATGAATATATTAGAAGACGATTCTACACTAAAGATTCGCGGTGAACTTGAGAAAGTATATCAGCAGGACAAGAAATTGTCTACGCTTGAGAAAATCGTTAAGGCAGGGATTTTTATAAACCTTTTTATTGGAGTTTTAATTATTACTGCAGTTATTTTTTTTGTTATAAATAAGGATAAAGCAGGTTTCATACCGCAAGCTACAGAAGAGTTGAAATCAATTCCTGAACGGGTTGTACTTGCCTCGGAAGAAAAGCCTTTTCCTGTTTTTATTAATGAGCAGAGTATAGATATTAGTAAGGCTTTTGAGGCTGATAGAGGAAGCATACATGTTACTTCTTTCGGAAAATTGAAAAGAGCGGTTTTTGGTTTTTTGCCTTATTGGGTTATTCCTAAACTGGATGAAATTAATATAAAGCTTTTGACAACTGTAAGTTATTTTGGATTGGAAGTTGATAAAAACGGAAATATAATTAAGAATGATTCAGGGGGGAAGGCAACTACCCCATGGTTCTATTTTCAATCCAGCGTATTTGATAATTTTATAAAAAAAGCTCACTCTAATAAAATAAAAGTTGTTGTTACACTTAAATGCTTTAACCAGACGAATATTGTAAATCTTGTTACTACTCAAACTGCGCGGACAAATTTTGTAAATAATGCAATATTTCTCGTAGATTCTAAAAATCTTGATGGAGTTAACATCGACTTTGAATATATAGGCGAGCCGGAAAAGGAAGTAAGAGAAGGGTTTTCTCTTCTAATAATTGAGTTAAACGAGGAACTTAAAAGACAAAATAAAGATGCCAAGCTTACAGTGGATACTTTTGTTGATGGTGCTTCCAATACAAGAATACATGATGTAGAGGTTTTATCAAAACATACAGATGCTTTGGTAATAATGGGATATGATTTTCATACTCCCCAGTCTTCCACTGCAGGTCCAGTTGCACCTATGGAGGGCTATGGAAATTCCATTGTTGGACTCTTGGGAAGCTATCTTGAAAAAGTGCCTCCTGAAAAACTGATTTTAGCAGTGCCGTATTATGGTTATGACTGGCCAGTTTCTGAAGCAGGTAAAAATGCAAGCGTATCCGGAGAAAGAGCTGCCGTAAAAATTCTTCCGTATGCGGAAATTGCAGGTGCTACAAAAAATACTCAAATTCAATGGGATGAAAATGCTAAAACCCCTTGGTATTCGTATAGAGATTCTACCGGGCTTCGGGTGGTACACTTTGAAAATACAAGGTCACTCGGCTTAAAGTATGATTTTATTAATCAAAAAAACTTGAGTGGAGTTGGAATTTGGGCTCTTGGATTTGATGGTAAAAGAGAAGATCTTCTGCAGCTTCTTGCAGATAAGTTTACAGAATAAAGAGTAGGGTTTATGCTAACTTTAATACTTGCAAGTTTTCTTTTTGGTTCTTCTTTATCAGAAATTTTTACCAAAAGTATAATTTCCAAATTTGGTCTTAACTTTTTCTCCAGCCAGTTTTCTTCTTCCATTCCTGCATTTTCCAGCCAACTGGCTGTTGTTAAGACTGATGACCTGATTAATTTTGGGATGACTATTTTTCTATCCCTTTGTATATTTTTGTTAAATAGTTTTAACTTAAAAAAAGAAACGACTTATAAAAATAATTTATTAAATATTGGTTTCCTTTTATTTGCCGTTTCAATGTTTTTGCAAACTCATTTTGTTAGATTTTCCGGCAAAGAAGCAATTGCCTGTTTTATTCTCATCCAAGTATTATTTCTAGTTTTTAAAAAGTTACTCCCAAAATCTCTTGGTTTTAGGGGTTGGTTAGTGTCAGCAAATGGTTTCTTAATAGGATTTTATCTGGTGCTTTTCGTTAGGTTTTTTACTACTTCGTTTTTGATAAATATAGGGGTTATTTTAGCAACGGTAATTTTTTATAATATTTTAGGTTTTTCTAAGTTTGCCTGGATTGTCCGTAACCCCAGCCATCTATTGCTTATTATTTCTATCTTTTTCCCTTGGAACAGATTTATTCTAATAATCTTAGGTATAGCCAGTTGTGTTTCAATCCTAGTTAATAAGTGTCCTAAATTTGTAGAAAAAAATTTAAGTTTAATTTATTCAAGTGTTTTTATTTTTTACTTATCATATAATCCGCTTTTTTACTATGGTAATCTGGATTCTGTAGAAGAGGGTTTTTGGTTGGGTTGGTTAGAAAGATTATTAAATGGTCAGATCCTTTACCTCGATGTAGCTGTTTTTCACCCTCCTTTAATCGCCTGGGGAATGGGTTTATTTGTTAAAATTTTTGGAACATCTGTTTATTTTGTCAGGCTTTATCTGCATATTCTTGAGCTAGCCGGAATTATGATATTTTTTGCGCTCTCTCTAAAACTTTTACAGAAAAAATTAAATATAGTAATGCTCTTGATTTTAATGATTGCTTATCTCTCTACATTGGTTAAAAACAATGTTGAAATTAGAGTCGGGTTGGGGCTTTTGGCTATATTATTTCTATTTAATTATTTATCTAAAAAGGCTTTCAAGTGGCTGTTCCTCTCCGGTATTTTTACTGCTATTTCCTTTTTCACCAGTATTGAATCGGGGTTGGCCGCTTTTTCTGCCTGTTTAATTGGACTTGTAACAAATAGACAAACTTTTTCGGACTTTATAAAAAAGTTTTCTCTTTGGGTAGCTGGGGTAAGCTTGATATCAGGGTTGATTATAGGGATACTTTTATTCCAGAATAGCCTTTTAAATGCTATTTCACAACTATCTTTTTATGCAATGGCTTTCTCGTCAGGTTATTTTAATAGTCCCATGCCAACCCCGGAAATACAAAATATGCTGCAATGGTGGAGAGTAGACAAATTCTTAGGCTCAGATGCCATGATCTGGACAATAGCAATGTTTGCATTATCTGCCGTTTATATGTACCTCATTGCAATTTTCAGGAAAGGTACCTTTATGCTAAAGGATAAACTGTTATTAATGCTAGTTGTATATTCAACAATAATTAGCAGAGTTATTTTAGCAAAGTCAGACTGGTATCATTTACTTTTCTTGCTTCTTCCGATTATTTTGTCATTCATATACGTAATTGAATCTTTGGAAAAAATGGAAAACTTAAAGTATGTATCAATTACTGTTTGGATCTTTTTTATGCTTGTATTTTCAAGAGATATAGTTTCACAGGTTTTTATAAATAATCAGCTATTTAAGTTAATCTCATATAGTAATATCTCTCAAAGGTTTAATATTTATCAAACACCAAGAGCTAAAATTGCCGTCGATATTGATGCGCCGGTAAGTGATACAGATCAGTTAATTGATTTTATACAAAATAATACCAGCACAAGTGATAAAATATTTGCTTTTCCCTGGAAGCCTGAAATTTATTTTTTGGCTGACCGGCAAAACGCCACAAAATTTGATACCCCGTATTCCTTTTTTACTCCCGATTATCAGGATCAAATGGTCAGCCAGATTGTGGCGAATAAGCCAAAGTATATAATCTATAATCCTGATATGAACTTTGCTAATTTATCATCCAATAGTTTGCCGAAAGTCCAAACTTATATTGTAGAAAATTATGTAGTCGTAGAAAATTTTGGTAAAGAAAAAGTTATGGCTGCCAAATAGTGTCTTCAGGTGGATTGAGATTATGTCAAAAATGCTTGAAGGTGAAAATTTCGAACACCTGTATAGAAGTTTAATATACCAGTACAAAACTTTGCAAGATTTAGGAATCATAATTTATTAACTAATTTCTGCTATTCTAGGTTTTTAGCTTGAATTTCTGATATAATTCTTTTAAATGATTGAGCCCATTGATAGTACTGAGATACAACCCCAGAAGATTGTTTTAGAAGGTGGGGTTTTAGAACCAATAATGGATATAGTTAAAGAAAAAGAGGGATATAGATACAGATATACTGTTAGAGTCCTAGCTAAAGAAAAAGGGTCCGATTGGTTGAAACAATCAATATATTACCTTAAACCAGACTCAGATGAATCTAAAATTGGTACAGTTGAAAGATATGTACATGCTTTCTATTTACAAGGAGATATATATGATACCAGTGGTTCTGTTGATGTTCTCCCAGAGGGAACCACCTATCAACTGGAACAAACGAATAATCCAGATAACACACAGAACACTATTTTAACTTTAACCCTACCGCATAAAATCCCTAAAATAAATTTTTGACATGTAGCAAATCGTTGTTTCAGTCTAACAGGACTCGAATACTTTTAGCCTCAAATGTATGAGGATTTTACAAAACTATTAGAATTTCGTGCCTATGCGGGCTTGAGGTTTCAAATCTGGAACCATTGTACCAAAGTTTAGTATATCAGTATAAAACTTTGCAACAAGTGGGTATAATTACTTCATAAGTACACTTCAACTAGGTTTTACTTCATTCGTATGGATTCTAATTCTTTAAAAAAAATTATAGAGAATACAATTACTGCATTGGAGGGTTACTCTTTCCAAGATTTCTGTGACCGGCTTGGGTTGGTTCTATATCCAAACGATTATACACCTGTTAGAGCTGCTGGTAGAAGAGGAGATGACAAAAATGATGGTTATTGTCCTAAAGCTAGAGTATTTTTCCAAGCTCATGCAACACGAGGAGAAAAGATTAAAGACACCAAAAATAAGATAAAGACTGATTTAGCTGGGTGCGTAGCTAAACATGGAGATATTAAGAAATGGATTTATCTTACTAATATTCCTTTAATTGGAGAGGTAGAGACTCTTATAGATGAACTAAGACCAAGTTATCCTAATATTACAATTGAAACCTGGGAACGTAAGAGAATTACAAGGGAAATTTCTAAGCAGAACCCAAAAGCAATTGAAGGTATTTTAGATATGAATCTAACTTTATCGCAATCCTCTATAGTAAGTAAAAAACAAATTGGCAATGTTAATGATCTAAAAAAATTTGAATTTTTGCTCGAAAATGCAAGCTGGAGTAAAGAATTTATTGATGATAAAGAGTATTGGGTTTGTAATGAGGATGTTATGTTTCAGATAGAAATGTGTGATGATTACAGAGATTTTACGGAGAAATGGACACAGGTTTATCCAGATAAGTTCGGTTCAGGTCGCCGCTCTGTCAATCTAAAAATTTATGGCGTTACTATTAAGCAGATTGCTTTTATTTTCTGTGATGGAGGGAGAATTTCTGTTCCTATGCCTAGGGTTAAAACAGTCAATGAGGGAATAATGTATTATTGGGAGAAAAAATCCTTAGATTATAAATTAACTAAAGTCATTGGTAACTTTTACATTTATGAAGACTTAGAGGGTGTGGCTGGTATGTCTAAAGTTGAGATTGTTTAAAGTCATACTCAGGAAGGGCTTTTTAGGATAAAGTAATGGGTAATCGAATACTTTATTTCCTCAAAATATGACCTTGTTTAATTGAGTATAATTTATATCCGATATATATTCGTAGTAAAATAAACCTATGGGGAGAGAAGCTAAAATAAATAAAAAACTAACTCCAAAGCAGACTACTTTTGTCAAAGAGCTGGTTAATGGTAAATCTGCTACTCAAGCAGTGATGTCAGCTTACAATGTTACCAGTACCAAAACAGCTTCCGTGATTGCAAGCCAGAACTTAAATAAGCTTAGTATCCAGGAGGCTTTGGAGAAAATTTTACGCACGAAGGGTTTAACTCTGGATACATTAGCAGAAAATATTGGGAATTTAGCGAACTCGACTCCTCAAAAAGTATCAGGTGAAACAATACTGAAAGCCAATATTGAACTGTTAAGGTTACATGGGGCTTATCCTGATAAAAAGTCTTATCAGTTTAATATGTCGGTTAAAGGTAAAATTAAGGACTTAAGCTATTCTGAGGCTCAAGCTGAATTGAATCAACTTGAATCTAAGATGGTTGAGTTTGAAGAAGATGTTGTGGGTGGACAATAGTATTAAACTTGATGGGGTATAACCACCTAAAATTATTTATCAGAACTTCGACTTAACCCATTTTCTATGCGGCCAAAAAATTAGGGGTTTTTTAAAAGTGAATCCAGCGATGTATGTAAGGCGTTGGCAATCTTCTGGAGAGTTTTTAATGTAGGATTCCTTTTTCCACCCTCTATTTGAATAATTGTTTTAGGGTCAAGTTTTGACTCCTCTGCGAGTTTCTCCTGTGACCAATCCTCCTCTCTTCTTAAACGTCTTATTACTTCTCCATATTTTGAGTATATTCTCATACTGGTAGTTGACAACAGTATGGAATTTATGCCAGATTATTAACAGGAAATATATGCCAGATTTTTTAATGATTAGCCTGTTAAATAAATTTATATGAATTTTTTAATCATTCTGAATTTGGTTCACTATGAATAGACATGCGGCATTGATAATAATAGGTACACTGATCATTATTGGAATTTACTGGTTTTTTGTACGACCATATCAAATTAAGGCTGATTGCCATGAATATGCTTATGGAACACCTAATCTAGGTAACACTACAGAGTGGGTAAAAGCAACTAATTACTATTACGAAGCATGCTTACACAGAAATAGGTTATGAAAAATTCATTAAGTTGGATTGTATCAATTATTTTTGTAATAGCCTTGGCGGTTATATATCTATTGGTACCTAAAGAACAACCACCAATTCAGCAATTACCTGTAAATACAAATATTTTTGAAAGTAATAGTTCTAGCGGGCCTTGGAATCTTTTTATATACAAAAGTTTAAATCCTGATATAGATTATCGAACTGCTAGGATTGAAGGGTATCAGAGTCAGACTGACTGTATAGAAAAAGGGATTTCAATGACTAAAAAGTCTGGATCTTTTGAGTGTGGTTATAAATGTGAATATCAGGTAAAGTATCAAGAGGAAATATGTAAGAAAGTTTGTGGTATTAGAGGATGCAGAGATTAAGAGGTCCTCTCAAACACAAAAACTACTTAATAATCATCATCATCATATAGAGAATATCCATATGAGTAATCATAGTCATTCCAAGCCGGGGTATACCATCTGGATGAATAAGATCTACTGGTATAACTTGAGCTATTATAGCCATAACCATTACTATAAGAAGGTGAACGGTAACTATAGTTGTCATAAGTATAGGCATTTGGTCTAGAGCGATAATATGGCTGTACATATGTTCCGTTTGAGCGGTAATAACCATTTACGTAGCCAGCATCAGCCGGTTCAACAAAGGCTGTAAACACTAAAAGTAAGCTAAATAAAGATATTATCGAGAAAAACTTTTTCATTATATTATCATTATAATTTATTTTCTAGGCTATGTCAAGTAGAAAACTTAGATAAATTGAATAGTTTTAATTAAATTTTCTAAACTCTCTAAAATTTTATCTTGGTTCACAACAGGTCGTTCCGGATAGTATGGAAAAAGAGAAATCCGAATATATCTGACATTATCCGGAGTGATAAAGTGAAGCAAGGATCCAGACTGGGAAATTAAATGATCTGATTTATAAATCTTAAGTCCATTTACTTCCTGAATGCTATATAAGTTTTTTCTGTCTTTACCATACAAATCTTCTGGAAATATATAATCTTCAAATGATAGTTTTTTAGTATTTGTTATATTGCTCAGATAAATATAGTACGCAGAAGTGTCATTAGCAATATTAGAGTTAGAAACATCAGTATTTATGTTAATGTAATCTCTGCCATTTTCATTAAAAGGTCTAATTTGCCATGTTTCGGGATGTTCAAAGCTAATTCCTAGTTCAGATGACACAAAGGACTTCTTGGTGGGGACCGGCGACACTGTAACCTGTTGTTCAAGAACTTTTTGTGGAGGATTTGAGTTTTTGTTTACAAAATAATAAAAAATAATTCCAACTATCAGTAATATAACTATAATTAATATGCCCTTAGGTTTAAACATTATTTATCAAATGAAGCCATATAAATATCGCCATTACCGGTTCTAAAACTCACCCAAGTAGCTGTATTTCTCCAAATTGACGGCATGGTATGAGAATTTTGATGAGGACCTTGTGGTTGAACTTCAAATACCTCACCGGTTTTTAAATCAGCAGCTTTAATTCCATTAACATGTTGAGCTGAGCTTTCTGACCACACTACATATCTATTTGATACTGCTGGCCATTGTAGCGATGTAGTGGAGCTCTCATATATTGTTTTCTCCTCGCCTGTTTTTAAGTCTTTAAATTTAATGGCGTTATAATCACCAGGAGCCCCGGTAATATAATGTAGCCAAACTATTTTATTGTGAAAAATATTTGGTGATTCTTGAAAATTATCTTCTATAACTATATCAAGTGGTAAATCTCTCCTAAGATCATAACCATATATATTTGTGCCCCCGGCTGCCCCATTGGGCCATATTACAGTATCATCTGAGATTCTTAGCGGGTGGCAAGCAGTTGGACTAATTATTGTGTCAACATCTGTTCTTAGGTTATAGGCATGGATACTCCCACAAGCCCCACCATTGATATAGACTACATACTTCCCGTTGGTTACTCCACTGCCCTGTGCTCCGGGACCACCTGCTATTAATATATCTTCACCATCTCGCATGTTATATAACCTAACATCATAATTTGATAAATTGTCCACATCTTCATAAACTATTAAATTTCCAAAGAAACCTGTTATAAATTGTTGACCTGCTCTTTCTATTATTGGAAAATTGATACCGTCAACTATATTATAGCCCCATATATCAATTCCTTGGCTTCCACTAAAGTTGGTGTATGCGATTTGGTTATTATAGATGAGAGCGTCTTTTTGCTGTCCTCCATCTGTAGTTACCTGAAATAGATTTACTTGAGTTGGTCCCGGAGCAGCCAGTACCTGATTTGGCAGTAGCACTAGTAAAAGTATCAATAAGAATACTGATTTCATGTTATATCCTTATATGGATGGTCTAATCCTTGCATAAATGCCAGTATATTGTCAAATGGTATAATTAATTCAAAAGCGACATGAAGTTTAAGTTTGATGACTCAAATGGTGATCTGGACGAAAGTGATAAGCAATTATTTCAATTTCTTATTCAGGATAAACAATTTTTAGAATTAGTTATTAAGGCACGTCAGGAGATGGGTATCGATGAATCGAATTTACCCGTGAACTTTGCGACTGCTCAATTTTATGAGATTGCTAAAAAATATACAGAAAAGATACTCGAATTATATGATCTACATCACTTATGGTTCCATCCAATAAGTTTCTTCATTGTAACTGGTAAGGTGCAAAGTCCAGGTAGTGGTATTTATATGTCAGGAGTCTCTGGAAGTTTTGATTCCCGCAGGGGAGAATGGGTATATTCTGGTCCATTCGAAATCACAATTACAGAAAATATTGGTATCGATAAATTATATAAGTTTATAGGAGATCATAGGAATACGATTAAGGCGGCTATAAAGCAGTTACCAAAACGTAGAATATCAATTAAGGATTTAAGGAGTTTAAAAATACGATTAGAAATTAAGAAGTTGGAAGGAGTATCCGTGAAGGAAATATCAGAGAAGCTTATTAAATATAAGGATCTAGATGAGCAGAAGATTATAAACTATATCCGCAGAAATAAACAATATATCGAAGGCTCCAAAATAACCTAAACACAAAATCCTTAGGGAATTCTGTTTTTTACTTTCTTTAAATATGTGGTTTTATAAGTAAGGTTGGCACAGGCGACAGGGTAAACAAATTATACCGCTTGGTTCGTCGCTTGTCCAGGCGGTATATTTTATGGACGATGAAATACTGACTGATACAGATTTAGAGGAAATAAGTGACTACCTTGGGGGAACAGAAAATACAGATGCGGAAAGTAACTCGGATAATGAATCAACAAAGTCAGCAAGTCAGAGCATATATAGAAATGACTTGCTGACTAATGATAATCAGAGCCTTGAAATAATCTCTCTACAGGAACTTAAAAACAAAGATTTTCCTCCAGAAAAGTGGATCGTTGATCACCTTGTTCCAGAGAACGGGATTACCTGTATATCCGGAAAGCCAAAAGCCGGCAAAAGCTACTGGGCATTGTATTTAGCAGTTTGCATTGCACTTGGCGTAAAATTCATGGAAAAATTTGAAACTCAGCAAGGTACTGTATTATTTATTACTAAAGAAGATCCGCAAAGATTACTCAAGGAAAGAGCAGGGCTTCTTACAAGTATAGAAGAGACACCAATTCACTTTTGTTCTGATACGCGTCTATTTTTAGATACTGACAAGTATATAGAGGAAATAAAAAAGATTATTAAAGAGAAAAAAGTACGCGTGGTAATCATTGATAGCTTGAGACGAATCTTCAAAGGTGAGGAAAACAGCTCACAGGTAATATCTGAGGTTCAAAACCGATTCAAAGTATTATTAGAGTCCTGCGGGGTTACAATAATTTTCATTCATCATCATGGTAAGGATACCTTCTTTAAAAAAGAAGGTGGAGATAAGTTAAGAGGTTCCAGCGACATACTGGCTATGATTGACTCTCTTCTTATTTTAGAAAGGAAAGATGAGCATACGCTTAAAATTACTCCAGCAGCTTTAAGAACAGATAAGCCGGTTAAGCCATTTTTAGTTAAATTCCCAGATTTTGAAAAAGGAGAACATGAATTTAAATTTCTGGATTTTATAGAAGAAGAAGTTGAAAAATTAGATAAGGCTAAAGATGATATTTTGAATTTACTACAGCAGGGGTCATTTAACCAAACTGAAATCATTCAACAACTAACTTCAACAGGTTCTTACGGTCCTACAACAGTTAAAAACGGCTTAAAAGAACTATCAGAAACCAAGAAGATAGATTTTATTAATCAAGGTAATAAAAAACTCTACTTAATTCCAGACCGAGCGGAACAAGAAGATGAGTAAAAGGAAAATTAGTGCAATCATGGAACTGTATGAGTTAGAAAAATGCCCTTGTGGGGTTTGTAGTAGTCAAGATGATGAGGGTACGCTCATGGACAGACAAAAGCTGGACGAGGCTTGTGATATTATTTCAAACCAAATGATTGACTTAATTATAGAAAATCCTAAAAAATACCTATTGCGGAAGAAAAATAAACAAGATAGTGTGAAGTAAGTATGGAACACAACAAAGTATATGCAATCACAATTGGCAGAGTCTCCACCCCAAAACAGGATGTATTCGGTGATAGCTTGGATGACCAAGAGAAAACTATCCAGTTGGCTATCCAACGCACAGAAATACAGTTTAACTGTAAAATAGTGATAGATAAGAACTTCGAATTTACAGAGTCGGCCAGTGTATCTCTGGTTCTTCAACCACTCCAGAAAGTTATTGAATATTGTAAGAAGTCACCTAAAAAGATTAAGTTTGCATTCATTAAAAGTATAGATAGAGGTACAAGAGCTGGAGCGATTATTTATGGGTTGTTAAAAACTAGCCTTTCTGAAATAGGAGTAACGCTTATAGATACTTATGGAATAATTGGAACACAAACAGTAAATACTTTGGAACATTTAGGAGAGAAGTATTCATGGTCTGAGTATAGTCCAACTTGGATAACTGAGCTTCTTGAGGCAGAAAGAGCTAAATCTGAGGTAAGGGATATACAAACAAGGATGATTGGTGCAGCAATTAGATATATAAGACTTGGTTATTGGAGAGGGTCAACACCCATTGGTTTTACAGCAGTTAAGATTGATACACCTCATGGAAAAAGGTTTGTACTTAGACCCCATCCAGATGAAGCTAAGTGGATTATAAGAATGTTTGAACTCCGAGCCCAGGGTGAAACTGACCAGGAAATAGTAAGACAGGTCAATAAAATGGGGTTTATAACCAGAAAAAGATATTACAGAGATAAAGAGGATCGATCTAAAATAATTAACATAATGGGTCAGCGTAAACTAAATACTAAACGTTTACTTAAATATATACAAACTCCCCTATATGCAGGAGTAAATAATGAAAAATGGACTCAGAATCAACCAGTGAAACTACATGAGGGTGGATTAGTTACTATAGATTTATTTAATAAAGCCAATAGAGGGAAAATAACTATTACAGAAGAGGATGGATTGGCCAAGATATATAAGGGTAAACCACCGGCTTGGGCATTAAAGAAGCATAAACTCAATCCGCTATACCCTTATAAACAATATGTTTTATGCCCGATATGTAACAAACAGTTGTTAGCCAGTGCTTCTAAGGGTAGATCGGGACAACACTTCCCGGCTTACCACTGTGGAAGGGGCCATAAAGGCTTTAGAGTGCCCCTAAAAGAGTTCAATGAAACAATTACCAGCTTTGTTAAGCAGATGAAGTTTAGCGACAAATTTATTACCCATTTTGAGTTCAGATTTTTAAAGAACTGGAAAAAAAGAATGGAGCAGATAAATACAGACACAATGGATTGGGAGCAGTTTATTATTGATCTAAGGGGTAAAAGGAAGGTATTAACTGATAAGATTGATCGTTTAACTTATTCACCACTTATTCAGGAAACTGAAGCTAAGATTGAAGAAATTGATAAACAGATTGAAGAAGCTCAAGGAGAGAGGAATAAAAAAGAGCATGAGGAGGTTGATGTACAGAGATTAATGAAAACAGCCGGATATTTGATGGAACACTTGGAGATTTTACTATTAGAAAGCCCAGATCCATTTAAGAGGGCTATACTTTTTAGCCTTGCTTTTGATGGTTTACCAACCTATGAAGAATTGAGAAATGGAACCGCCCGATTATCCCCCCTATTCAGGCTAAACTATACCTTCAAACACCACCAAAACCTTTCAAGCGGGACCGACGGGACTCGAACCCGCAACCTCCTCCGTGACAGGGAGGCGCTCTAACCAATTGAGCTACGGCCCCAAATTAATCTTTTCTTCTTTAATTATTCTATTTAAAATCGTTCTGCTCTTCAATTTTTTTAGCCTTACTTCTATTTTCCTTGCTTCACCTATAGAATTATACTTCTGACTAAAAACTAATTTAAAAGGTCTACTAAATCTAATCGACTTAGTTTTTCCACTATTGTGCTCTGTCAATCGCCTGTTGAACCTATATAATAACGTTCGTTTGGCAATGACTTAAGTATATAGACAATTCCCGTACAAGCATGTAACCTTAATTCATACTCGAACCCGCAACCTATCCGATGTACATCGGATCTCTCTAACCAATTGAGCTACGGCCCCAAAATCGTAAAACCAACTCCAGCCGGGATATTTTACTAAAGTTTTCTTTTTTATGCAACGCGCAGTGTTTGAGATCTGTTTTTGATATATATCTAATACTTAAAAGGTGTGGTATACTGCATATATGCATAAAACTTTTTATGCGAGCGGATTCCTTTACAGCTTAAAAACTAAACAAATTCTCTTGCTTCAAACTCAATCTGGTGATGATTCAGTTACTATTTGGTCTACACTGGGAGGGGATAGCCTGGATGGAGAGGATGCACAGGCTACATTTCACCGGGTAGTTCATGAGGTGATTAATGTGGATCTTAACTCAAAACATATTTATCCAATTTATGACTACTTTCATGAAGGATTAGATAAGGTTAACTATGTATTTTATGCTGAAGTAGGAAAAACCCCAAATTTTGACTCTTTCAGTAATAACACTCTTTCCTGGGTTAGCTTTCAGGAAACAATTAAGCTGCTCTTTTCTAATCAAACAAAGCAGGATGTTGTGGTTGGACAACGAGTTATAAATTTAAAAGAGCGGATTGAAGAGGCAAATCAAGAAGATGGGTACCTCTAATGCTGATATATCAAAGCTTCTTCGAGAAATAGCTGCTGCTTATTCTATAAAAAAATCCGGTAATGTTTTTGAAATTCGGGCTTATGAAAATGCTGCGGATTCTATTGAACATTTAACTTCTGAGGCAAAGGACCTTTGGGTTGAGGGGAAACTGGATGAAATTCCTGGACTGGGTAAATCTCTACGTGCCTATTTGGGTGAGTTTTTTAAAACAGGAAAGATTAAGCACTTTGAGGTTGTGAAAAAGGGAATTCCTGGTATTGTATTTGAGCTTTTAGATGTGCCAGGAGTTGGGCCAAAAACGGCTCAAGAGATTGCTAAATTAGGCGTTAGAAGCTTTGATGGATTAGTGAGCCAAATAAAATCAGGGGAACTTGTTAAGAAAGGTTTTTCCGGGAAAATTGCTGAGAAGATTTTAGGTGGACTGGAAGAGTTAGGTGAAAGGGAAGGAAGAATGCTACTTCCATATGCTACAGCTCAGGCTGATAGGATTTTGCAATATTTAAAGAAATGCTTATATGTCATTGATGCCCACCCTTTGGGATCTTTAAGGCGCCAGGTTGCAACTGTGGGAGATCTAGATTTTTCAGCTTCTTCTAAAAGCCCGGAGAAAGTGGTGAATTACTTTTGCAAGATGCCGGGAATAGATAGGATAGTAGAAAAAGGTGAAAGTAGCGCTACAGTAATTCTGCAAAGCGGATTGCAGCTGGATTTGCTGGTAGGGTCTCCAGAAACATATGGTGCACTTCTACAACACTTTACGGGTTCAAAAGCGCACAATATTAAGCTCAGGACTTTAGCAGAAAAAAAAGGCTTGTCGCTTAGTGAACATGGAGTAAGGAAACTTGAGAATGGAAAATTGATAATTGATAATGGAGAATTAATAGAAACAAAGACAGAAGAAGCGTTTTACAAAATTCTCGGAATGGATACTCCACCACCTGAAATAAGAGAGAATACAGGAGAGATTGAGGTAGCTTTAAAGCATGATTTACCGAACCTAATTAAACTTGAAGTTATAAAAGGGGATTTACATACTCACTCAAACTATCCTTTTCCAAATCCATCGCACGGCCCAGGTGCTGACTTAATTGAAGAAATTGTTAAGAAAGCCCAAGAATTAAAATATGAGTTTATTGGAATTTCTGATCACGCTCCTGGCCATGGGAAGTTATCTAAAGCAGAAATGATTAAGGCAATCGAGAAGAGGACAAATGTTATTCAATTAATAAAAAAGAAAACAAAAAGTATTCGAGTATTAAATGGACTCGAAATAGATATACTTCCGGACGGAAGTTTAAGTGTACCAAACGAAGCTTTAACTTCACTGGATTATTGTATTGCAGGAATTCATTCAGACCACCGTGGTGGAAAAGAAGTTATAACAAGAAGACTCCTAAACGCCCTATCTAACCCTAATGTTGATATTATCTCTCACCCTACTAATAGGCTTCTAAATGAAAGAGATTCTTCAGAGGCAGATTGGGAAACTATTTTTAAATTTGCAGCTATAAATAACAAAATTCTGGAAATTGATAGCTATCCAAACAGGCTTGATCTAAGAGATGATTTAGTAAGACTGGCTCTTGGCTTTGGAGTCAGATTTGTTATAGATTCTGATGCCCATGCAATAGAACAAATGGATAATATGCCTTTTGGGGTTTCAGTTGCTAGAAGGGGATGGACAGAGAAAAAAGACATAGTTAATACTTGGGGCTGGACAAAATTTGCAAAATGGTTTAAAATGGTGTAGTGCTATTGAAAAAACTATTTCAATAGCAACGTAAGTATTTCCAAAAAGCGAAGCTTTTTATATATTATCTGAATTATGAACACTTTATATATACTGATTGGAGTCGTAGTTATCATTGGTGGGTGGCTTTTGGTTACCTATAACAGTCTAGTGACTCTTAGAAATAGAGTTAAAGAAGCATGGTCTCAAATAGATGTGCAACTCAAACGAAGAGCTTCCCTAATTCCGAATTTAGTTGAAGCTGTTAAGGGTTATGCAAAACACGAAAAAGAGTTATTTGAAAATGTAACTAAAGCCCGTGCCGCTATGGTTGGAGCTGGATCCCCACATGAGAAAGCTGCTGCAAATGATGTATTATCCGGTGCACTAAAATCGCTATTTGCTGTGGCAGAAGCTTATCCGGATCTTAAAGCTTCTGAGAATTTTAAGGAGTTACAGGATGAGCTTTCTGATACAGAAACAAAAGTCGCAGCTGCAAGACAGTTTTATAATACAAATGTTTTGGATTTAAATAACTCTTTGGAACAGTTCCCCTCTAGTTTAGTTGGAAGTTGGTTTAATTTCAAAAAAGAAGACTTCTTTAAGGCTACAGAAGAAGAGAAAAAAGACGTAGAGGTTAAATTTTAAGATGGATGAAAGAGAACAATTGAGATTAGATTTATCCTTGCAAGCTGGTATAGAAAAACCCCAATTCCCTGAATTGAGTACTCCCTTAAGATATGATCAAGTTTTAAGTTTGGCTCAAAGAGAGACAGATTTTTGGTCAGCAATGGGTGTTGCTTGTGGTTTGGAAGTGAGTCAAAGTGATGTACAAAAATGGGCTCATGATGAGCTAGTAAAACTATTTGCTAATAGTCTGAGAAGGACATATCCTTACCCACAAAATCCTCCAGTCTAATTTTTAAATGAAATTAATTTCTCCTCCGAAGAAAATTTATATAGCAGATTCAAAAGTATCCAAAGCTGGAAATAGTGAATTTAAGACTGGAAAAGGGGTTTTCGCAGGTGAAAATATTAGAAAAGGAGAAGTAATAGAAGTGGCTCCGATTTTAATTTTGGAATTTAGTGATTTTATTGATACTAAATGGAATCTACTTTTTGAATATTACTTTTGGATGGATGACTTTGTTGTTTTAGCTTTAGGTTATGGGTCAATGTATAACCACTCTGAAAATGCGAATATTGAATACCGAATATTGAAAGATGAAAAGATAATTATATTTACTACAATTAAGAATATTAAAAGAGACGAAGAGCTACTTTTTAATTATAGCGGTTCATTCAGTAAAAAAGCTCCACTTTGGTTTGAAAGAAAGAGTTAGTAAGGATCATTTTCGAAATCGTATTTTTCTTCTGATATTCTATCAAGTTCTAAAAGTTCTAGGTTTGACTTGTCAATTAATGCTTTCGGATTTGGAGAGTTTAATATTTCAGCTCTTCTTTTTTTTATACTTTCCCAAAATTCCGGTCGCTGAGGTGATTTTGTTATGCTAAACCATGCACCAATTAGTATTTGTAGCTGGTCGTCTTGACTAAGGAGTTCCAGTCGTTCTCTTCGAGTCATTTTGGGTCTAAGGTTTTCCATTTAAGATTATTTGTATTATAATACAATTTATGGCAACTGTTAATACAGCTTGGGATCATGTTGGTTCAAATATTTTTAAGACTTGGATCTTGATGTTTTTCTTTAGCCTTTTTGTTATAGCTGTGGTTTATATTATTGCAAGAGCCTGGGGATTTGACGGGGCAACTGGCTTAAGTTTTGTAGGTATGGCTTTAATTATGACCGGGGTTATGAACTTTGTTTCGTATTGGTGGTCAGATAAGATAGTTCTTTCTATTTCCCGCGCAAAACCTATTCAGAAAAAGGATAATCCTCAAGTTTATAGATTGGTAGAAAATCTTTGCATAGCTTCGGGGTTACCTTTGCCTAAAATTTATGTTATAGATGATAGCGCTCCTAATGCTTTTGCAACAGGACGCGATCCAAAACATTCAGCTATTGCTTTTACATCTGGTATCCTGGAAAAACTTAATAAGCAGGAGCTGGAAGGGGTAACAGCACATGAACTTTCTCATGTAGGCAATAGAGATACTCTGGTTATGACTGTAGTTTCTGTTTTAGTTGGGACAATTGCACTTTTAGCTGACTGGTATTTAAGAAGTCTTTGGTTTGGAGGGCGTGATAATGATAGAGATAGTAAAGGGAATGGAGTATTTATGGTTTTGGCTCTAGTCATGGCAATACTCGCACCGATTGTGGCTACATTGATTCAACTGGCAGTATCCAGAAAAAGGGAATTTCTTGCTGATGCATCAGGAGTACTTTTAACTAGGTATCCAGAGGGCTTAGCATCTGCGCTTAGGAAAATTTCCGGAGACCGTGAACCTTTGGAAGTAGCAAACCGCGGTACAGCGCATTTATACATTGTGAATCCACTCAAAGGTCGTGATGTAGCCGGTTTCATGGCTAATATGTTCAACACTCATCCTCCAATAGAGGCCAGAATTAAAGCTTTACACGAAATGGAAGGAAAAATTTAGTTACTTCTTAATTTTTAGAAGAATTGCTATTGGTAAAATAAAAGCTCCAAGATTTAAAAGTGCTGTTAAGGGTGATCCGCTAATGTAGCTTATCCAAGCCAAAACTGCTGTGCCTATAGCATAGAACATCAAAAAAAGTGGGTTAAAGTCCTGCTTTTTAGGAGTAATTGACAAGTACTGAAGAAGCCAGGAAATTACTATTACAGTAAGACCCATGGCGTACAGATTCTCCATAAATAAAACATAGCACTTATCTATTCTTTCAGTCAATACTCAAATAATTGTTTACGGGAAGGAGAATTAGATATATAATCAACCTCACTATATGAAATTATCCAAAGATAAAGTTAGACATGTAGCAAAGCTTGCTAATCTGCCGCTTACTTCTGAGGAGGAGGAAAAATATTCAGAACAACTTTCCAAGATTTTGGATTATACTGACCAGCTGAGTAAAGCTGATACTGAAAAAGTGGAGCCGACATACAATGTTTCCGGATTAACTAATATTATGGCAAAAGATGAGGTTAGTGAATCACTGCCACAAGAAGATGCTACTAAAAATGGAACTAATATTAAAGATGGATTTTTTGTAACTAAGGGAGTGTTTAACTATGAATAATCACAATATGTCATTCTGGGGAGTAAACGACTCCAGAATCTTAATAGGAGGATTCTGGACAAGCCAGAATGACGGATAAATGACAGATATAACTTCTCTAACTTTAACTCAAACACTGGCAGCTCTAAAAGATAAAAAGCTGTCTAAAGAGGAGTTAAATAAAGCTTATTTGGAGAGAATAAAAAAGCTAAATCCCAGTTTGAATGCTTTTCTTTTTGTAAATGAAGATTCAGGCGAGATTCCGGTTGCAATTAAGGATCTAATTTCTGTTAAAGATATGCCAATGACTTGCGGGTCAAAGATTCTGGAGAATTATATACCTCCATACAATGCTACAGTTATCGATAGATTAGCCTCACAAGGAGTCTCCTTTTGTGGTAAGACAAATTTAGATGAGTTTGCAATGGGAAGTTCTGGAGAAAATTCAGCTTATGGTCCAGCCAAAAATCCATGGAACCTGGTTAAGGTTCCCGGGGGATCTTCCTCAGGTTCTGCAGTGGCAGTGGCGGCTGACATGGCTGTTTTTGCACTCGGAACAGACACTGGCGGTTCGATCAGACAACCAGCTTCCCTTTGCGGAGTTGTAGGACTTAAGCCTTCATATGGAAGGGTTAGCAGGTATGGTGCACAAGCTATGGCTAGTTCTCTTGATCAGATTGGACCAATTACTAAGTCTGTGGCTGATGCAAGGTTGGTTTTAGAATGGATTTCAGGTGGTGGCGGTCATGACTCAAATTGTCATGCTAAACCGTTTGTCACCCTGAGTGAAACGAAGGGTATATATTCTTCGGCTTCGCCTCAGAATGACAGAATGTTAAAAGAAATAAAAGTTGGTGTACCTAAAGAATATTTTGGTAAGGGATTAGATTCTGAAGTCGAAAAGGTAATAAGAGATGCAATAAAAAAGCTGGGAGACTTGGGAGCGGAGATTGTAGAAGTGGCACTACCGCATACTGAGTATGCAGTTGCAGCTTACTACATTATTATGGCTTCAGAGGTTTCTGCTAATTTAGCAAGGTATGATGGTATTAGATTTGGAAAAAATCGTGATCAGTTTGGTGACGAAGCAAAAAGAAGAATAATGCTTGGAACCTTTTCGCTATCCAGCGGATATTATGATGCATATTTTACAAAGGCAGCTAGGGTAAGAACTTTAATAAAGAAGGATTTTGATATTGCCTTCGAAAAGTGTGATGTTATAGTAGGACCGGTTTCACCAACGGTAGCCTGGAATCTGGGTGGAAAAATTAACGATCCCCTAACAATGTATTTATCAGATGCTTATACTATTCCAGGGTCTCTTACTGGAATTCCTGGACTTTCTGTACCTTGTGGATTTGCGGATGGAATGCCTGTAGGGCTCCAAATATTGGGAAAACATATGGATGAAGAAACAGTTTTGAATGTAGGGGAAATTTACGAAAATGTCACAGATTGGAAAGATAAAAAACCCAACATGTCATCCTGAGTGAAACGAAGGATATATTCTTCACTTCGTTCAGAATGACAAAAATAAACTATGAATAAAGTATATGAAACAGTTATAGGTATAGAAGTACATGTTGAGTTAAACACTAAAACAAAGATGTTTTGCAGATGCTCAGCGGATTACTTTGGGAAAAAACCGAATACTCATACGTGTCCAGTTTGTTTAGGTATTCCCGGAGCATTGCCTTATATAAATGAGGAAGCCATAAAAAAATGCATGCGAATTGGATTAGCCTTAAATTGTTCAGTTAATGAACAGTCATATTTTGAAAGAAAAAACTACTTCTATCCGGATTTAGCCAAGGGTTACCAAATCTCTCAGTTGGTTAAACCTTTGAATATAAATGGTCAGCTCGAGGTGGAGGATGAAAGTGGCGTGACTTCAATAATTCGAATCAATAGAGTCCACCAGGAGGAAGACACCGGTAAGTTAACTCACGTTGGCAGTGAGACTTTAATTGATTTTAATAGATCAGGAGTGCCTTTGGTGGAAATAGTGACCGAACCGGATTTTCATTCATCAGCCCAGGTTAAAGATTACGCCAAAAAGCTTCAGCAGATTTTTAGATATTTAGGAGTTTCCAATGCAGATATGGAGCGGGGGGATATGCGATTGGAGGCAAATGTTTCGGTTCGTCCAGTGGGGCAAAAAGAGTTACCACCATATCGTGTGGAACTTAAAAATATTAACAGTTTTAGATTTATGCAAGCAGCTATTGAATACGAAATAAAGAGGCAAATTTGGGTTTTGGAGAGAGGTGAAACGCTAACTCAAGAAACCAGAGGATGGAATGAAACCAAAAAAGAGACTTATTTACAACGAAGCAAGGAAGAAGCACACGATTACAGGTATTTTCCGGAGCCGGATCTCCCGGAATTGAAAATTGACACATTGCAACTCCGGGAGTTACTGCGTAAACAACTCCCGGAGTTACCTGCTCAGAAGGTTAAGAGATTTTTTGATGAATATGGGTTAAATAAAGCGCAAATAGCCATGATGGCAGATTCAAAAGAAATGGCTGAATTTTTTGAAGAAGCAGTAAAAGTTGGTAGCAAATATAAAGTAGAAAGTATAAAGGTGGCAAATTTTATAATTAACAAGAAAGTTAATATTGAAGATATTAATCCTGAGCAACTAATAAAAGATATTGTAAATCAAAACACTGGAATGATTTCTGATGAAAAAGAGTTGGAAAAGGTAGTTAAAGAAGTTATTGATGAAAATTCTAAAGCAGTGGAGGATTTTAAAGCTGGAAAAGAGGTAGCACTTCAAGTTATAATAGGTTCTGTAATGAAAAAAACAAAAGGTAAAGCAGAAATAAAAAAAGTTAAAGAAATACTGGAAGGAGTTTTAAAATCTTAAATGGTAGAGACTACGGTAGAAACTAAGGAACCTGAAAATACTTCTTTAACAAAACCTGAGTCTTTCAGGGTAAGATTATTTAACAAAGTTTTAAGTTGCTTACCAAGTGCTTATATATACGAGCCAAAAGAAGCATGTAATATAAATACAGCAAGAGAAGCACGCATTACTGCCATAATGACGGGAATTTTTTGCGGAGCTGGAGTAGGAATGTTAACAGGAATTTTTGCTAATTTTTCAGAAAGTACACCGCTTATCCGTTCTGTTCTAATGACATACACATTTACTTATGCAGGTAGTTTATGCGGGGCTTATGTATATAAGCTGGAAAGTAAAAGAGTAAATAGAGTTATGTTACAAACTGAAGCAAAAAAGCAAGTTTTGCCTACTTGAATCTCTTCTTATAAGTGCTGGTAGAATATACCAGACATGACTAAATTTGTTCACCTTCATACTCACAGTGAATATTCACTTCTAGACGGTCTTTCAAAAATCACGAAACTTGTAAAAGCTGCAAAAGATCTCGGAATGGATTCTTTGGCTATAACTGACCACGGTGTTATGTACGGGGCAATAGAATTTTACAAAGAATGTAAAAGTCAGAATATAAAATCTATAATAGGAGTGGAAGTATATGTTGCCCCAAGATCACATAAATCAAAAGAGGGAAAGATGGATTCCGAGCCGTATCATTTAACTCTTCTTGCAAAAAATTATCAGGGATACTTAAATCTTTTGAAACTTGTTTCTATATCTCATCTTGAGGGTTTTTACTATAGACCAAGAGTAGATAAGGCACTTTTAAAGCAGTTTCATGAGGGTTTGATAGCTTTATCAGGCTGTCCGGCTGGTGAGTTTATAAGAACCTTAGATTCAAAAGGCAATGAAAAGGCAGAAGAAATAGTTAAACAATATCTGGATATTTTTGGAGAAGGAAATTATTATCTGGAGATTCAAAACCATTTTTATAAAAATATTATGGAAACCGGCAAAAATTTAGACCAGGGAGTAAAAAAGGATCTTGAAAATATGGCTAGACTGCAGGACTTAACATGGGAGGCAGCAAAAACTATAGGAAAAAAGACAGGAATCGGGATTGTTGCAACAAATGATTCCCACTATATAAAAGAAAATGACGCGGAAGCTCAAGATGCGCTTCTTTGCATTCAAACTGCAAAGTTTATTTCAGATGTAGACAGACTCCGAATGATTGATACTCCAAATCTATACCTTAAGTCCTCTGAGGAAATGGGGGAGGCGTTTTACCTTATCCCTGAAGCTTTAGAAAATACAGCCAAAATTGCAGAAATGGTGGATTTGGAAATTGAAACAGGAAGGGCAATCTTTCCGGTATTTAAAACGCCTGAAGATAAACAGCCCATGGAATTTCTAAAAGAACTTACCTTTGAAAAAGCAAAAGAAAAAATGGAATTGTCAGATAATGTTGTAAACAGGTTAAATTATGAGCTTGATATTATTGAATATAAAAAATACGCAGATTATTTCCTGGTTGTTGCTGATTTTATAGACTGGTCGCACCGGAATGGAATTATTACAAACACCCGCGGTTCTGCGGCAGGCTCACTGGTTTTATATTCACTGGGAGTTACAAACTTAAACCCGATTGACTATCTCCTTCCTTTTGAAAGATTCTTAACAAAAGACAGACCAACCATGCCGGATATTGATGTAGATTTAGCAGACGACAGAAGAGATGATGTAATCAGATATCTAATGAGCAAATATGGTGAGGATAAAGTAGCACATATTGTTACTTTCGGGACTATGATGGGACGGGCTGCAATACGTGATATTGGAAGGGTTATGGCAATTCCATACGGAGAAGTAGATAGGATTGCAAAACTCGTGCCTCCTCCGCATCAGGGTTTCCACAAACTTCTTAAAGACGCAATAAAGGAAGTTCCTGAGCTTGCCGAATTGTACCGGAATAACGAGCAGTATAAAAAAATGCTTGAGCTTGCAATAAAAGTTGAAAGTACTGTACGCCATGCATCCGTCCATGCGGCCGGAATTTTAATTACACCGGAGGATATTACAAAATACGTGCCGCTTCAAAGGGAAGCTAACGGTGATAAACTGGTCTCACAATATGATATGTTTTCTACAGTTGATGAGTATGGGGGGATTGGGCTTGTTAAAATGGATTTACTCGGAATCAGGAATCTCTCAATTCTAGGCAGATCAGTTGAATTTGTTAAAGCAAATCAGGGAAAAGATGTAAATATAGAAAAACTTCCGCTCGATGATAAAAAGACATACGACCTGCTTTCAAGAGGTGAAACCATGGGCGTATTCCAGCTTTCCTCTGATGGTATGAAACGGTATTTAATAGATCTTAAACCCAATAACATTTTCGACATTATGGCAATGGTTGCGCTTTACAGACCAGGACCAATGAGTGTTATACCCGAGTACATAGACAGGAAACATGAACCTGACAAAGTGACTTACCTTGATCCTAGAATGAAAGAATACATGGATCAATCCCTGGGGCTTTTAGTTTATCAGGAAGATGTTATTTTAACAGCTATTAATATTGCAGGTTATTCCTGGACTGAAGCTGATAAATTCAGGAAAGCTATGGGAAAAAAGAAGCCGGAAGAAATGGCAAAACAAAAAGACCATTTTGTTGAAGGCTGCGTTGAAAATGGTATGAAGCGGGAAAAAGCTGAAGAACTTTTTAAACTTATTGAAACGTTTGCAGCTTACGGATTTAATAAGCCCCATGCAGCAAGCTATGCGATGACTGCATATCAGACAGCTTACATGAAGGCGAATTTTCCGGTTGAATTTATGGCTGCAGTTATGACTGCGGAATCCGGTGATACGGAAAAGATTGCACACGCCATTGAGGAGTGTAAGAGGCTGGAGATTGTGGTTCTGCCTCCTGATATAAACCATTCAGATTTAGGATTTACGATCCAGGATTTGAAAGGCTTATCTAAAACAGATTTAGAAAGAGGTATAACAGAGGTAGACGCTAAGCTTAGGCAGGGTATCCGTTTCGGCCTTTCCGCTATAAAAAATGTCGGGGATTTGGCAATAAACTCCACAATTAATGCAAGAAAAAAAGGTGGAGAATTTAAAAGTATTATGGATCTTTGTTCAAGAGTTGATACAAGGCTTGTAAATAAAAAAGCGCTTGAGAGTTTAATTAAAGCGGGTGCTCTAGATACCCTGGGATCAAGAGCTGCCCAGCTTATAATTTTAGACCAATGCCTGGAGCAGTCGCATAAACTTACAAAGTCCAGAAATTCCGGTCAGGTTTCCCTTTTTGGAGGTGAGGACGAGAGTATTTCCGTTAAAATACCGGCAGTTGATGAACTTCCATTGGAGCAAATGCTTATTTTTGAAAGAGAGTTTTTGGGATTTTACCTTCATGAACCGCCGTATTTATTAAAGCTTACTGCTCTTGGAGAATATGTTTCATATAAAATATCTGAACTCTCAGATGAATTAATCGGACAAAAATTAACTTTGGGTGGTGTAATTTTAGATGTAAAAAAAGTACTGACAAAAAAGTCTCAGGCTGAGATGGCATTTGTAAAAATTTCAGATGGAATTGGTGAAATCGAATGCGTTATTTTTCCTCAGACCTTTGGTCAGACTAAGGAATTTTTATTTAAGGATAATGTAATCTTAGTTTGGGGAAGAATTGATAAACGGGAAGATAGTTTATCCCTGGTTGTAGATAATACATCTTTATTCGAGCCTGAAAATGCCCAAAAAATGGAAAAAAATGTTGAGATTTCTGTTCCTCCTGGAACTGGAGCGGATATTTTACAAAAAATTAATCAGACACTGCGGGGTTATCCCGGAGATACATCTGTTTCCATACTTTTACCAAACGGTGGGGATATACCAAAAAGAATGATCTTGCCGTTTTCAGTAGATCCAGCTGAAGCTTTAGAATCCCAAATAAAGGAACTACTAGGTGAAGGAGCATTTAGGAGGGTATAAACCTTCGTCATTGCGAAGCCACGAAGTGGCTGTGGCAATCTATTTAATGTCTTGATATACTTAACATTATGGCTGAAAGACTATTTTCTCGAGAGCAAATATATGCTTTTATAGATAGAGCAGGAAAAGCTACGTACGCTGGTGGTGGGGCAGAATCTGAGCAACCAGAGCGTTCTGGTTTTAAGGAACTAGAATATGCGGAGGGTGAATGGAGCTATATAGATAGCTTACAGGCTATTACAGATCTAGAGGTATGGAATTGTGAGATTTAAAGAGAAACCAGTTTGGGCTTCTATGTATGGCGGTGGGATGTTAAATGGTAAGGAAGAGTTAGCAGATAAGACCTTCGATTTTTTGAAAAAAGCTATGAGTATAGATGAAGAAGACTTCTTATCACTCAGAGGTCCGCGCGAATTAAAAGATGGTGAGTGGAGATATAAATATGATCAGGATGGGGATATATTTGAATTTTCAGGTTACGAAGAAATTTATTACCAGATGAATTAGTTTTCTTTCACAGAATAATTGGTGGAGTTGTAGATGCTTAATTCTAAGTTTATTCACTCTCTCTTCCTAACATAATCAAAGTACGAATACGCTTGGTTCGATACTCTACGTTCCCAGGAGTCTTTTTGCAAAGCTAGAGCTATGGGGTGGTTGCAGGTGAAGAGTATTTATGTTAAACTTCAAACATGATTTCGGGAACTGTTAAGGATACTGATATACATATTGGGGATATGTTGAGGGTTCACACTCAAGTAGTTGAAGGTGGAAAAACAAGGATACAAATTTTTGAGGGAATTTTGATACGGCTTAGAGGCAGGGGTGAAAGTGCAACTTTTACTGTTAGGAAAATCGGAGCAGGCGCAATTGGAGTAGAAAGAACTTGGCCTTTGGACTCTAAAGCTTTAGTTAAGCTGGAAGTAAAGAAAAAGACAACTGGAGTCAGGCGTTCAAAGCTTTATTATCTTCGGGACAGAATTGGTAAACGGGCAGTCAGGGTTTAATGGTTTACTTCACGCTTGATATTGAGAAATCACTCTGGAAATCTGGTTATTCGGCAATATGTGGACTTGATGAGGTAGGTCGAGGATCTTTTGCAGGACCTGTTGTAGTTGGGGCTGTAATATTTCCAAAAAACTGTAAAATTTCATATGGAGTTGCTGATTCAAAATTGCTAAAACCCAAAGCTCGTGAGCTGCTGGCAAAACAGATTAAAATACATGCAGCCTCATGGTCTGTTGCAGAAATTAGTGTAAAAAAGATAAACAAGCTTGGTATTGGTAATGCAACTCAAATGGCATTCAGGAAAGCACTTCGATTACTTACGGTAAAACCAGACTTTGTATTAATTGATGCATTTTACATAAAACATCGTGATAAAAGATATCAAAAAGCTGTGAAAGATGGTGATAAAATTTGCGCATCAATTTCTGCAGCCTCCATCATTGCAAAAGTTTATAGGGATGAATTAATGAAAAAAATGAATAGAAAATACCCTGAGTATGGTTTTGATAAACATAAAGGATACGGGACAAAACTGCATCAGGAAATGATAAGATTACATGGTCTGTCAATAATTCACAGGAAATCATTTGATTTAGAAAAGTTTTTAGATTCTTCGCGGAGTTTACCCCGTACTTGATACGGGGCTCAGAATGACAAATAATAACAAACAAACAGGTGATTATGGGGAAACTTTAGCTTGTGAATTTCTGAAAAAACAGGGTTATAAAATCCTTGAAAGAAATTTTAGAATAAGGGGCGGAGAAATAGATATTGTCGCAAAAGATAAAGACGATCTGGTTTTTGTGGAAGTTAAAACACGCTACACCCGTGAATATGGATCCCCTGCTGAGGCCGTAACCCCCTGGAAAATAAGATTTTTAATAAGAGCCTCTCAATTTTATTTACTAAGAAATAGACTTTTAGAAAACCCTTACAGAATAGATGTTATTGCAGTAGATTTTACAAATAATAATGAAATAGAGCATATTAAAAATATTACTAACTAATGTACTTTTGAGCCTAATTTGATATATTGACAGATTAAGCCAACACCTGTTTATAATATAAATATGTCCTCGATAATTGATGATGTAAAAAGTGCAATAACTACAGTAATTTCTGGAGCCGGTGATATTGTTTCTGCATCGCAGGATGTTGCAAAAGATAATGTAATAAAGGCAGTTCAGGGTGTAGGAGGTGCTGCAGTTTCCGGGATTACAGCAGTTTCTGAGGTTGTAGATGGAGGAGTCCAGGCTTTTTCTTCAGTCGGAGGCTCTTTCACCGGAGGAGTAGTCGGTTTGGTAAGAGGTGCGATTGACGGAGCAAAAGATACGGGAGTAGATGTAACTGAAGCGGCAGGTGAAGCTGCATCGACTGTAGTTAAGACAACATATCAAATTGGAGGGGATGTTGGCAGTGTTGCTGTTTCTGCTGTGGAGGGTGCAATTGCAGCAGCAGGTGACGTAGGTGTGGACTCTGGTACTCTTGCAAAAGGAGCTGTACTGGGTACAATTCGGGCTGCTGATGAAATAGGCTCAGAGGCAGGGTCAATAGTTAGAAAAGCACTTCTTTCTGCTGCCGCGCTGCCGCATGATATTATTGATGCCCTTTTAACCGGAGAAACAGACTCTTAAGCATTTCAATTTTTAATCTTTAAATCAGCGCTTACAACAAAAGGTATTTCCTCCCAGTCATGAACTTTTCTAACTTTCTTATTTAATTCCCACATTTTCCCAATTAAACTCAAGTCTACTTTTAATTCCCTTGCAAGACCAAGTAGTGCAATAGTATCTTTTGGAAAGCATTTGCCTCCAAAACCTCTCTGCGTTGTTATATCCAGATGTGAATCGTAAATTCTAGGGTCAGCTGCCACCATAGATTTAACTTCTTCATATTTAATTCCTAGAGCCTGACACAAATCAAACATCTGGTTTGCAAAAGTAACTTTCAGGGCAAGATAAGTGTTTGCCATATATTTAACCATTTCTGCAGTTGTCGGGTCTGTTTGAAAAACCAGAGTTTTTGAAAACCTTTGTTTGTATAAAGAGACTACCCTTCTGGATACCAAATCGTTTGAAGCACCTATAATTGTTCTGTCTGCATTGATAAAGTCCTCAAGATAACTTGCTTCCCTTAAAAATTCAGGATTAAAGGCAAAATTCGACTTAGGGTATTTTTTTTCAAACTTCAGTGTTGTACCAGGGACAACAGTAGATTTTATGACTATGATTTTATCAGTATTATCTGTTAACTTAGTTATTTCCTCCATCATTTCTTCTATTATTGATAAGTCTATTCCGGATTCATCAACCTTCATTGGAGTCGGGAGACAAATAAAAATAAACTCTGAAGTTTTAATAACTTCATCTAAAGGCGTGCTTTCTTTATATTTGTCAAAGTATT
>Ga0155059_122_pt1 | contig 23793 bp, 32 predicted proteins | sample RifCSPhighO2_01_FD_106027 | JGI IMG/M metagenome (GOLD analysis project Ga0155059, IMG submission 106027) | Candidatus Daviesbacteria bacterium RIFCSPHIGHO2_01_FULL_37_27
TATTCCATATTATTTTTCTTTGTAGAAAAGGTCTTGCAAAGATTTTTCTTGTCCCAAGCACCACTCTCTAAATTCTTGGACTGTGCTTGAAAATTCTTCATCTAACAATGGGCGACTTTCTTTGTCTGTTTCAACCTCAAATTTTTCATCATTTATTTTATAGATTGGGACAAAGTGTTTGACGCGCTTGATTGTTTTAACTTCATAACCAACTTTTTGAATATCTTTGACGAAAATACTATATCCGTTTTCGTTCAGCTTTTTTAATTCTTTTTCCGTAGGTTTATATGCCACGATAACAGTTGTGTTCACGCCAGTATCAGCAAAAACATTTGAGGGTAAGTCAAAAAGTGCTACAACACGCATTTTAGACATCAACCACTTTCTAGCATTTTCCCACCTATCAATTGAAGCGATAGAATTAGAGAGGACGATACCAAGACGACCATTTTCTTTCAAAATACGATAGGCGTTTTCAAGAAAGACAAGCCCAAGATCAATCCACCCACCATTTCGCGCGGCGTGCCACAACTCATACATCTCGATTATATCTTTGTCTTTTTGTGTCTTTGGTTCAAATTTTCTATCTTCTCCAAATGGCGGATTTGTTAGAACGACATCAAATTTTTTCAACTCGGTATAATCGTCCCAATTATCCCAATCTCCCGCTTTATGTTTTGCCGGAATTAAACTAACCAACTTTCCGTCCTTATCAAATTTATGAGTGATTGAGCCGTATCCGGGACTGAATTCAATTTTCGCATTGCCGTCTCCGTTGAGAAGCATGTTTAATTGGGCCAACATAACCATTTGAGCGTCGTTGTCTATTCCATGTATGTTTTTGTCGTCCATTTTTCTATCTGATTTTACATATGAGATTGAGAGAAAATCACCACTTCCAACAGTCGGGTCAGCCATAGTATCCGTAATTTTTGGATTTACAATATCCACAAGAAAATTGATCAGAGGAATTGGTGTCAAAAATTGTCCTTTTTCAGATTTGGTAAAAGCGTTAGCAAAGCGATAGAAAATTAACTGGTACAAATCAGTTGTACTTGAACGAGTGAAACTATAATCTTGGAGGTTATAAACTATTGAACCAACAACAGCGACATGCCCCTCGCTTTTCCAGTCAATTGTTGAATTGCTTAAAATGACTTTATAGGTTGATTCTGCCTGTGCTTTCAGGTCTTGTATTCTTTTTATGAAAGTTTGGACATTGTCGTCATTTAGCGTTCTGAAATCTCTCTCGTCCTGTTCAATATAGAATTTGAGTTTGTGTATATCTTGGTTTTCTGCTTCTTGAATATAGTATTTTAGTAGCTCGTTTTTCTTTTCATCAAAGATTTTCAAAGCAATCAATTGCAACAAAATTTCATAACCACGCTGGTTGAGCATGCTGATTTTGTCGAGCGTTCGTAGAATATCGGAAATTGCTTGATTGACTTGCGTACTAAAAACTCCAGTAATAACATCGAGGTCATTAACCGTTCTGGCCGACCTATCAATCTTTACATCAACGATTCGTTTTTTGAGTTGTTCAAATGACGGAATTTTCCGAAATTCATCCGGCAAGTGTAGGGAAAGTTCTTTTGTTGAGCTGTTCTCGCCTTTTAGGTTATATGATTCATCTAAGCGAATAAATTTACCTTGCTTCTTTTGGAATAAAAACAGTCTCTCCGTATCATAAAGAACGCCCAAAACAAAATCATTTTCAGATTCTTTTATGGCGGGTTTTAGTTGCTGATTGTAAACTGTTTCAATATCTTTCCCGTCCTCTTTTTTGAATTCAATAACGGCGATGAGATGTTGTCGCAACCAATCTAATGACCTCTGATCTTTTTTGGTAATCCAATTTTTATATGTTTCAAACCATTCAGCATCATCAAAAATTGCGCCATCAAATTTAATGGGAGCAGAATTTTTATTCCCTTTCGGAAAATAAACTTCTGAACCGATAAAATCCTTTTGGTAAAGTCCGGAATGAATCAATCCGTAGAAAAACTGCCATTTGTAATACTCTTCGTTCGGAGTATTTTTTACTCCCTTGATTTTTGTCTTTTTGCCAATTTCTAAATTAACAGGCAAAAAAGCGGTTAGCTCATTTTTTGTTGAAAAATCTTTATCGAATTTTTGTTTGGCCTCAAAAAAAGTTTTCATAATTATTCCATTAGATTGTCTAAAGACACATTGAGCGCTTTAGCAATCTTGGCGATGTTATACACAGAAGGTTTTTTGATCACTCCTGTTTCAATCTTGGTCAAAGTGGTGTAAGGCAGGTTGGCCTTTCTAGCAAAATCGTCTTGCGAGAGACCGATTTTCATACGCAAAGATTTGATTTTTTTGCCTAATTTAGTACCTGTTTTCTTACTCTCCGTATTGTGATAACATTAAATTGACCACCACTATGACCTATCCACATAGTAAGTATAGCAAGAAGGGCAAAAAAAGAACAGAGTGGCTTTGGGGTTTCGGAAATTCCGTCCGTCCGAGCGAGGGCATGGCGGAAGGGGGGTGTGGGTGGAATTCCGCCATGCCCGAGCGAAATCAAAAAGTGGACAGCCCCGCCGTTCTGCTCGAAGAAGCAGGACACCACAGAAAAACTTTCTTTTCCTTTTATTACAAATGGAAGCAATACGAAGGCTGCTAAAAGAAACCTTAGTAATGTGAATGATAACGGTGGAATTTCTTCTAGGGATATTTTAGCTAAAGCACCGATACCACCACCTATGAATGCTGCTAAAAATATCAAAAAAATTGATCTATATGATTTTAAAAATTTATTTTTGGTAGTCATGTTAAGCTTTCAACAGAAACCCCAAGGATTTTATTTCCTAACTGGCGGAGAGGGAGGGATTTGAACCCTCGATACCTTGCGGTATACGCGCTTTCCAAGCGCGCGCACTAGGCCACTATGCGACCTCTCCAACGAGGGTATTATACCTTAAGCTAACCTTTTATTTCCAAAGCTTTCTTAAGAAGGGTTTTGTCATTTGGAAAACTCAATTTTTTTAAGGCTTCTTCCGGTTTATACCAACCTGCATCCATCATTTCCCAGTCATGATCTTTCGGATCTCCGCTTAAATATTTCATCAGATAAATTGTCACAACTTTAAATATTTTTTCACCACCAAATGTATAGACATACTTTGAATACCCAACTCTTTCTATAATTTCAGCTTCCACCCCACCTTCTTCTTTCACCTCGCGGAGCGCTGCTTCTTTAGAAGTTTGTCCGGGATCAATTAAACCTTTAGGAAATCCCCAGCTTTTATTTTGGGAGTGCTGAGTCAAGAGTAATTGATCCTTATCATTAAAAACTATTCCACCTGCAGAAAATTCTCTTTTCACCTGTAAATATCCTTTCTGTTCCCAATATCATGGATGACTAAAATTTCATCCTCCACATCAAATGCTACTCTGTAATCACCTATTCTAAATCTATATGATCCCAGTTGAGTATTAGTTAGAATTTCAGCAAAGTCCAGTGGATCTTCTTGAGCGCAAAAATAATCTAATTTTTTAATAATTCTTATCTGAACATCTTTGGGCATTTTTTTAAGCCGTCTTAGAGAAGTTTTAGTAAATTGATAGTCAAACATTTAATCTATCCCGAGTATTTTTTTAACCTGGGCAGATGAATATTTAACTTTATCAGCTCTGGATTTGGCAATTCTTTTTAGATAATTTTCAGAAGAAAGCGCCTCTAAATCCTCAAGATATGATTCCCAAACATTATTAGGGACTAAAACTCCAACCGGTTGATTATTTCGTAAAATTCTAACAAATTTACCAGCCTTTTCAGCACGTTTAAGTATTCTACTCACTCCGGCTTGGACTTTTTGAACACTGGTAAAATCTTCAGCAAGTAATTGATTCATGTAATAATTATTACAGAGTTATTACAGAATGTCAAGTTGTAGGAAATTCTCTTTTCATGCGGTGACTGGTTGATTCATGGTGAGCTTGTCGAATCACTATGTTGGAACCTATTTAAAACATCGCCAGTTTATTTAGTGGGATCTGTAATACAAATTCCCAACAACTTACTGTTTAAGTCTGATGCTCTTTGGTTAATATCACGTCTTGGGTTATCCTGATCTGTATTAAAATCTATATTGTACTTTCTCACTAATAAATCTTGATGGAAACGAGCTATAGTATTACAACCATAGTTCGTAGTTGCATTGTCAGATGCTAGTAGATGGCCAAGATAAAAGCCAACTGCTAATGCGATCATTATAAGTATTGCTGTTAAAGTTTTGTTTTTTATAATTTAATTCCAACGTTGTTAATCCGACTTCGCTAAAGCTACGTTGGACGAGGGCGGTGGGAGGAGGATTCGAACCTCCGGTCCAGTTTCCCGGACAGTTGTTTTCGAAACAACCGCACTAGGCCACTATGCGATCCCACCAAATTCATTATTCACCCAATCAATCATTTCTTTTACAGAAATTACCCCATTGGGTTCTGGCAGCCTTAAATCCAATAAATATCTTTTGTAATCTACAATAGCTTGGGCAAATACACCATTTAAATAACCTATTCTTCTTGACGAAACAATTACTCCTCCTACCAGGTAATCTTCTTTAAGTTCATAATCCTGCCACGGTTTAAAAACCCCACCGCTTAAATTAATAAACTTTGGGCCTTCGTAAAAATGCATTACACGTTTTATTTCTGTTTTCATAATTGAGTACAACGATAATTATAGTCAACGTCTATATGCGCGCCCGGCGGGGGTCGAACCCACAACCTCAAGATCCGCAATCTTGTGCACTATCCATTATGCTACGGGCGCTTGTGGGTATTCTATCACTTTGGAGGCTAATTTTAAACTTAGCAGTACTGACAACCTTCTTTTTGGTGTGCGATTTTGTGCGGATTTTCCAAAGGAAAGTTTCTCTGCAACCCTTCTGCCCATTTGTCGAACAAAGAAGTTCTGGGAATTTCATGAAACGGCAAGAATCTTGCAGCTGTTTTTTTCACCTCTTCCGGGTCAACTTCCCCTAAAACAAGCATGAGTTGTCCCGGAAATCTTATTCTTGTTTGAATAAACATAATATTTTGACCCTCTTTTTTCTTAAACCAGAAAGAATCCATCAGGTGCCAAAAATAGAAATGATCCCCTATTGTTATCCCTTGAGTCGAGATTTTATACATAACATTATTTGGGGGGACAAAAGCCAATACATATGTAACAAAGGCCAGAGAGAGTAAGACCCCAATCAGTAAAAATTCTTTTATTAGAAATGCAATTAAAACAAGAAGGATTACTAAAATAGCTATGGTTGTATAGTAAGATCTGTCTTTTTTTCTAAAAGGTCGGGAAGGGGCTTCCCACTCTAGAAGAGTTTTTATCTCCCCGGCTTCACTAATTTTCGAGTGAAATTCGTCTTTATCAAACTCCTCTTTTTGAGAAATATTTTCTTTTCTAAAAAACTTAGGCATTAGTTAGAATTATACACTAAATTCTGTTAGAATAAGCAAGCTGGGTGGGTTGCCCGAGTGGCTTAAGGGGGCAGTTCGCTAAACTGCTGGCGCGTAAGCGTCACACAGGTTCGAATCCTGTACCCACCGCCAGTTAGGAAATGAAGTCATTGGCTCGCCCGCTACGAGGGCTCGCCAGCCGATTTTAAGCGCAAATTGGAATTTTTTATCTTTCAAAATGAAGTTCGAGACGATATTTTTTCAGGTTCTTTGGCAGTTTTTCAATCCGAAAGGGTCGTTTCCGCAGGCGGGCGGAAGGGGGGTTTGGCCCGCTTCGCCGGAGCTTCAGCGAGGCGAGGGGGAATTCCGCCCGCCCTACAAATTTTGGGCGAGATCTGTTCGAATTTTTTCGAACGCACACCGCAGATTTTGCTTATTTACAAATATAACCCGAAAGTATAAACTGAAGTTATATGAACAGCTACACTAGAAATCCTAATACTTCTTGTCTGGTTTGTAACAAGCCGATTTACAGAAGACTGCATGAACTTGTAAAAAATAGCGGGCACGCATTTTGCAGTATGGCATGTTATGGCAAGTTTATTAGAAAAGAGAAGCCGTGTTTAGTTTGCGGAAAACTAATAATGGCTAGGTTTAACAAAAAGACTTGTAGCAGATCTTGTGCTAACAAACACAGAGAAGGTATCAAATATAAGATGGGACGACCCCATGACAAGATCGTTTATCAGCAAGGTTTAAAATTTAGACTACTAAAATTGCGTGGGAGTAAATGCGAAAGGTGTGGTTTTCCTAAAACCGAAATTTTAGTTGTACATCATAAAGACAGAAATCGAACCCATAACGAATTAGATAATTTAGAACTTATATGCCCTAATTGTCATTATGAAGAGCATTATTTGGAAAAAAGTTGGGTAAAAGGGTATAATTTACCATATTAGGAGGGGTCGCCTAGCGGTTTTATGGCAGAAGTCTTGAAAACTTCCAGGGGTGCAAGCTCCTCGTGAGTTCGAATCTCACCCCCTCCGCAGAGTGAGATTTTGAGAGAAAATAGAGGCTAATTGGGGCGGTTTCTTCATCCACTTCTTCATAGATTGCTCTCCAATCATTTGTAATATCGATACTTCTATATCCCGCGTATTCGCGCTTCAGTTCATGATTGTTAAGAACTGGATCGTAGGGATTTTTTGCAAAAATTACTATTTTTTCTTTGAAGCTTTTGCGGATTCTGACGTCTGTTTTCTTTAAGGCTTTGACGAACAAAGGGTCATACCGTCGTTTCATGCCCGCATTATACACCCTGTTCTTTTAACCATTTTAGATCATCTTCAACGTTATCAAAGATAGGTGATCCTTTTCCTGCTTTCCTGTTTTCCCTGGCTTTTTTCATTGCAGATAACAAATAATCGCTTGGTTCTTCCTCAATACGAAAATCCACACGTTTAGTTTTTACCAGTTGCCTGATATAAGCATTAATTAGAGAACTTAAACTAAAGCCTAACTCGCTTGCCACCTTTTGAGCCTTTTGTTTGATATCCGGATTCATCCGTAAATAAATTCCAGTAGTGTTCATATATGCAAAGTATATGCAATGTATATCTATTTGTCAATACCCCGAAAGACTACATTTAACTCTTGCCTTCGGATAAGTTTTGGTGTATAATTCCAGCATCAATTCCATATGGCTGCGACCTTTCTATAGGTAAGCAGGTTTACGCGCGATATGGTGACTGATTAAATAATGGATGATATAGAACTTATTAAAACTAAAATCAATATTGTTGATTTGATCCAAGAATACCTGCCTCTTAAAAAATCCGGAGTAAATTTTAAAGCAAATTGCCCATTCCATAGCGAAAAAACACCTTCTTTTACGGTTTCCCCTGAGCGTCAAATATGGCATTGTTTTGGTTGTGGGGCAGGCGGGGACATTTTTAGATTTTTGATGGAGAAAGAAGGAATGGAATTTAAAGACGCCTTTGTTTATTTAGCAAAGAAAACAGGCGTAGTGCTTCAGAGAAAAACCTTAACTAAAAAAGATTCGAGAGACAGGTTATATGAAGCTAATCTAAAAGCTCAAGAATTTTTCCATTACATTTTAGCCAAACATCCTTTTGGTAAATCTGCTTTGGAATACATGAAATCCAGAGGCGTAAAGGATGAAACAATTGAAGCTTTTGGCATAGGCTATGCTCCAAATTCCTGGGAATCTTTAACTAAATTTTTACTTAAAAAAGGATTTACAACTGCAGAAATTATAAATTCAGGACTTGCAGTAACTTCCAGGATCGGTTGTTATGATAGATTTCGGGGGAGGATAACATTCCCTTTAATTGATACAAAAGATAGAATAATAGGATTTTCAGGCAGGGTTTTAGGCGTTGGGGAGCCTAAATACATAAATACTCCGCAAACAGAAGTATTTGATAAAAGTTCCTATCTTTTTGGAATTCACAGGAGTAAAGGGGAAATAAGGAATAAAAATGCAGCTATATTAGTAGAAGGAGAGATGGATATGATTTTATCTTTCCAGGTAGGCGTTAAAAATGTAGTTGCAAGCAAAGGGACTGCTCTTACATCCGGACAAATTGAGCTTTTGAAAAAATATACACAAAATTTACTTCTTTGTTTTGATATGGATTTAGCAGGGGATGCTGCTTCAAGACGGGGGATAGAAATTGCGGATACAGCGGGTATGGATATTAGAATTATACAAATTAGCGGAGGTAAAGATCCTGCAGAAATTATTATCAGGGAGCCTCTGGTTTGGGAAAAAGCAATTGAAGGAGCAATGCCAATCTATGATTATTACCTTAATTCAGTTACATCCAGGTTTAATACTAAAGACCCGGCTGATTTAAAAAAAGTTGCGGAAGAGCTTATCCCCGTTTGGGTAAAAATAAGTAATGATTTTATAAGGGAACATTATATCCAAAAACTGGCAAGTTTAATAAAAACTGAAGAAGATTTAGTAAGAAAAGCCGTAAGCAGCGAGCGGCAGAAATTAAGCAAACCGGCTAATTACTCTGCAGTTTTAGAAAAAAGGGGAAAAGATGATGTAGTTGCTGAGATAAGAACAAGGCAGGAGCTTTTGGAGGAATACCTGATAGTACTCCTTCTTCATATTCCAAAAAATCATACTTACGTTCCAAGTTTCCTTGAAACTATTTTAGTTTCAGAGAACCTTCGCCAGATATATGTTTTACTGGTGCTTTATTTAGATTCAATTTCTTTCAAATCCCACCCTTTTGATATAAATGAATATGTTATAGATTTTCCAAAAGAGCTTTTGGAAATAGTAGACAGGCTCTATTTAACTGAACTTGATGAAAAACTGAAAAATCCTAAGGATTGGCAAAAAGAAGTTGAAAAAGTTATTACTGAGCTTAAAAGAGTATTGGTCAGGGCATCTTTGGAAAAACTTTCTCTGGAAATAAAAAATGCAGAGACTTTTGGTAAACTGGAAATATTGGAAACTTTAAACAGAAGATTTAGAGATTTGAGTGTAAAGCTCAAAAATTTATGATAAAGTAATTTACTTATTAAACTTATGATAAAACGCAAGAGTAAGAAACAAATACAGCTTGACCCTAAAAAGCTTCTTAAGATGGGGAAAGAAAGGGGCTTTGTAACCCAGGAAGAAATACTTCAGGTTTTTCCAAAACCTGAAGAGGTTATTGAAGAGGTTGACCAATTTTATATTGATTTAATAAATCAAAGTATTGACGTTTTTGAATCAACAGCTGAAGAGCTTGAAGAAGGTGGAAAGCTCTCGTCTGAACTTGAGAAAGAGCTTGAAATTTTAACAACTCTTGAGGAGGGTTCAGTCACAGATCCGGTTCGCCAATACCTTCGCGATATAGGTAAAGTGTCCTTGCTCACGGCTGCAGAAGAAATTGAACTTGCAAAACAGGCAGAAAAAAATGAAAAAAGAGCCCGGGATAAGTTAATTTCCGCAAACCTGCGGCTTGTGGTATCTATTGCTAAAAAATATGTTGGACGAGGGATGAGCCTTTTGGATTTAATTGAAGAGGGAAATATCGGGCTTATGAGAGCTGTAGATAAATACGATTGGAGAAGGGGATATAAGTTTTCAACTTATGCAACCTGGTGGATACGTCAGGCAATAACAAGAGCAATTGCAGATCAGGCAAGAACTATTAGAATTCCTGTTCATATGGTTGAGACAATAAATAGATTCAACAGGGCGCAGAGGCGTTTGATGCAAGAGCTTGGTCGTGAGCCAACCCCGGAAGAGGTTGCAACGGTTTTGGAAATTGATCCTGCAAAAGCCCGGGAAATTATAAAAATTTCACAGGAGCCAACCTCTCTTGAAACTCCGGTTGGAGACGAAGAAGATTCTCACCTTTCTGATTTTATTCCTTCTAATGCACTTTCTCCGGATGAACAGGCAACAAGGGAGCTTTTAAAAGCGCACCTTGATGAAGTTTTAGATTCGCTCTCAGTTCGGGAAAAAAGAGTGCTGCAGCTTAGATTTGGATTGGAAGATGGAAAACAAAGAACTCTGGAAGAAGTCGGGAAAGAGTTTGGGGTAACTCGGGAAAGAATCCGCCAGATTGAAGCAAAAGCAATAAGAAAGCTAAAACATCCAACAAGGGCCAAAAAACTCCGGGATTATCTGGAATAATTTTCTCCGTCATTGCGAGCCCCGCCGATGGCGGGGCGTGGCAATCTTGATTTTCCTGTGGTAAAATTCCAGAAGTATATTAGGAGTAGTTGAATTGGCGGTTTAACTCCCCTGTAGCTCAACGGTAGAGCGGCTCGCTGTTAACGAGAAGGTTCGTGGTTCGAATCCACGCGGGGGAGCTAAGCTGCTAATATTGTTCAGGTCGTGGAGTCAGATAGAACCTAAAATTACAAGCAAAACCGGGGTAGACAAACTATTTAAAAGCCTTAAACTTATATTGTAAACACATTTATGAAAAAGTCATTTTTGTTAATATCTCTCTTTATTCCTGTAATATCAGTTCTCTTGTTCATAAGTCCCAAGAACTTAAATGCCGCAACAAAGTCTGTCTGTATTGACCCGGGACATGGTGGAAGTGATATTGGTACTTCAAACAATGAAATTTTGGAGAAAAAGCTCAATTTAGAAGTTGCCAATAGATTAGCAGCCTTGCTTACCAGCAATGATTATACTGTTTACCAAACAAGAATTGATGATTCCACACTCTCAAACAATTACCGCTATACCTTTTGTAATAATAGGGGTGCCAGTATTTTAGTTTCCATCCACCACAATGGCTCCAAAGATTCATCTCTTGATTATTCATTAGGTTTATACATGAAGAAGGTTGATGTTGATTTGGCAAGGAGTATAGTGAATGCGGTCTCAGCCGGGCTTGACACAGATAATCATGGAATCAGCAGATTCGCCTCAGGTGTGCTTCTGAAAGCCAAAATGCCGGCAGCTATGAGTGAAGGATTCTTTCTTACCAACACAGAGGAATACAATTTATTACATAGCGCCACTATTGACCGCAGACAAGAGGAAGCTCAGGTTTTGTATAATGGTATTGTAAACTACTTCTCCTCTCATTAATACTAAACTCCCGCAAATTGTCCTGACTGTAGCTTTTTTATTTCGAGCCACCTTGCTTGGGGAATAAAAAACGTGAATTTATACCGGAAATGAGCTAAATTCACGTTAAATTGACAAAATGACGTGAATTTGGTATAATATATACCAATATGTCAACCTCTTTTTTGTTTCAAAATAAAATAAAAAAACTTAAAAGGGAATATGACCGGTTAAAGATTGATAAAGACTCACTTCTTAAAATTATAGATGAAGCTGAAATTCCGGAAAGTGTTTACAACTCTAATGCCATTGAGAACTCTACTCTAACTCTTAAAGAAACAGAAAAAATTCTCCTTGAAATGGAAGTTTCGAAAAATGTCAGTTTGCGGGAAGTTTTCGAAGCAAAGAATTTAGCCAGAGTAATGGAGTATATTAATACTAAAGTTTCAGAAGAGTTGACAAAAGAAAATATTTTACTTTTACATCAAATGTTAATAGGGAATATTGATGAAAATATTGCTGGAAAATTTCGCAAGAATGGTGAGTACGTACGCATAGGGTCTTTTATTGCAGCTGCACCAGAGCATATAGAACGAATATTAGAAGAAGTTTTAATTGAATACTCAAGCGACCAGATTAGTTATTTTATAGATAAGATCTCCAGATTTCATTTGCAATTCGAAAGTATACATCCCTTCAATGATGGTAATGGCAGGATTGGACGCGTACTGATAAATTATCAGTTATACAAGCTGAGATTTCCGGGAATTATTATCCGTGATAAAGAAAAAAAGATTTATTATCGCAGCTTCAAAGAGTATCAAGATGACAAAAAAACAAACACTTTAGATAGAATAATCGCTCTTGCTTTGATGGAATCTCTGCATAAAAGGATTGCATATCTTGAAGGAAACAAAATAATTGAAGCCAGTGAGTATGCTGTGAAATACAATAAACCTGTGCCGGTAATTTTGAATGCTGCCAAACGTCAAACTAGTCCAGCCTTTAGGGAAAAAGGAATTTGGAAAATTGGAGTTCCTGCTTGACTTAAAAAGACAAAGCGCTTAATATCAGACTAAATTCAAACTGTATGGAAAATATTAGGCCAAGACTTTTGACAGGAAGTTTAGTAGTTATTTTAATCGGAGTAGTTTTAGGTTCAATATTTTTTATTTCTTCTCTTGTGCCGGATTCATCTAAGACAGAGATTTCAGCTTTCCCTACTCCAAATCCTGATGAACTTTCCAGCCCGAATGATATTTCTCCATCAAGTGGAGATGTAGCTGGTACACAAACCTCTCCATCTCCAACAAAAAAACCTGTACCAACTGCAGCAAAAGCAAAACCAACATCAACTCCGGCTCCAACTGCTGCTCCAACTGTAGCGCCTACATCAACACCTGCTCCAACTTCTGAACAAACTGCGACACCTACGCCTACGAATGTGGAACCATCGTCAACTCCTGCAGAATCGCCAACCCCAAATATATCACCAACTTCGGGATAACTGATATAATTTCACCATGAATAATGTGGTTAGTATAAAAAGCGCTGTAGAAATAGCTAGAGATTTGAAAAGTTCTGGCAAGAGAATAGTTTTAGCTGGAGGTTGTTTTGATATTTTACACATCGGCCATATAACTTTTCTTGAAAAAGCCAAAAAAGAAGGTGATGTTTTAATGGTTTTACTTGAATCAGACGAGTCTATTAGGAAATCTAAAGGTGGAAACCGCCCCATAAATACCATGGAGGATCGAGCCAGGATTTTGGCTGCGCTGAAATCAGTAGATATTGTGGTAAAACTTCCCCATATGGGAAGTGATAAAGAATATGATGATCTTATTGAAAAAATTCAGCCAGCAGTTTTAGCTTCTGCTATTGGGGACAGAGCAATCGATCATAAAAAAAGGCAAGCTAAAAAATTGGGAATAGAGCTTAAAATTGTAATGAAAGTATTAAAAGATAAATCAACAACAAATTTAGTAAATCTCCTAAGTCATCCCGAATTCATTTCGGGATCTAAATAATATGAATTCCTGGAAAAAGGCAGCTGAAATTTTAACTCAGGGGGGAGTAGTGATTATTCCATCTGATTCAAGCTTCGGAATTGCAGCTTTGGCTTCGGATGAAAAAGCTATAGAAAGAGTATATAAAATAAAGGGGCGGGAACCTGGAAAACCTAGTTTACTCATTGTGGGATCCGTCGAACAAGCCCGTGAATTGGTAGAATTTACTCCTCTGGCAGAAAAACTGGCCCAAAAATATTGGCTCGCCCCGCCGAAGCCATCAGGCGAAGGCGGGTCAGGAGGATTGACATTAGTTTTAAATGCAAAAAAATTGGATTTGCCAGAGCAAATTTATGGGGAAAATAAAACTTTAGCTGTAAGGCTTCCAGATAAAAAGGAACTTCAGGATTTGGCTTTGGAGGCTGGTATGTTCATACTTCCCTCAGCAAACTTAGCTGGTTTAAATGCTCCGTTTGTTCCACAAGAAGTTGATGAAAAAATAAAAAATCAAGTAGACTTTTTCCTGGATGAGCCAACTGACGGAAATATGCCGTCTACAATTCTAGATGCCAGGGGAGAAAAATCTATAATATTACGCGCCGGATCAATCAAAGTGGAAGAGAGAAGCTGAATGTTGCGCCTTTTCCAAGTCCTCCGGATTCAACCCAGATTTTTCCGTGGTGCATTTCTATTATTGATTTTGCAATATATAAACCCAGTCCCGTGCCTTTTGTACCGCCTTCCAGCGCGTTTGTAACTCTGAAAAACTTATTAAAAAGTTGGGGTATTGCTTCCGGGGGCAATCCTTTCCCTGTATCTGCTATACTTGTTATAATATTACTCTCTATGTATTGTGCCCAAACTCTAATCTTTCCTCCGGGCTCAGTATAGTTTATGGAATTTGAGATAAGATTTGACAAAACTTCCCCGATTCTTACTTTATCCACTTTAACTTGCGGAACTGCAGCCTCATAAGGAATAAACTCAAGTGAAATCCCTTTTTCTTTAGCGCGAGACTCAAAATTTGAAACAGCTTCAGAAACAAACTTCTGCCAGTCCAGATTTTCAAAGCTGACATTTAAAACCCCTCTGTCTATTTTCGCAGCGGAAAGTAGATTTTCAACAAGTGTTGTAAGTTGAGTTACAGCTTGTTCGATGCTTTGTAGGAGAGAGAGCTGATCAGCATTTAAATTCGGTCTATTTTCCTGCATATAAACTGAAAGATAGCCTTTTATAGAGGTGATAGGGGTTCTTAGTTCATGAGCTGCCATGGAAATAAAATCCATTTTCATGCTTTCAAGCTGCTTTGAAGAGCTGACATCATGCAGGCTTAAAATACATCCTAAATTTGCGTTTTGACCTTCCGGAATTTTGGACGATATTAAATTTACAAAGGAAGTTTTTTTGCCGATAACTTTTAAACCTTCTTTTTTATAAACTATACCTGTACTTTGTATGTTTATCGGACAGTAGTGAAGAAAGGTAAGTTCATTAGCTTTATCGTAAATTTTGAGCATGCTGTCAATTGGTTTCCCTAAAACCTCGGATTGAGTAAGTCCTGTTAATATCTCTGCAGCTTTGTTAAAAATAGTGATATTTTTTTGCATATCAACGGCAATTATTGCATCGGTAATTCCGGATAAAGCAATGGATAATTTATTTTTTTCCAGGGTAAGCTGCGTTGTTTCCTGAAGTTTTTGCTGCTCGAATTTTAATTTTTCGTCCTGAAGGGCTTTTTGTGTTTGAACAATCTTTTCCTGCTCAGCTTTAATTTCATCTGAATGAGGGTTTGAGAATAAGTTCTTCAGGGCAGACAGCATAAGAGTAGTTTACCATGTTTAGTTAAAGAAGGAGGTATTACTGAAAACCTCTTTAATATTCATGTTAAAATAATTAAATGGGTTTTAAGATTTCTCTTTTTCTTTTGTCCCTTATAATTTTCCTGGTATTTACTGTTTTTTCATATACTGTGGCAAAAGAGATGTGGCAGCAGATTGATTTTGATACGACTGTAAAACTGCAGGATCATATCTCAAGAAAATATGATGAAATTTTTTCCTGGTTTTCCATCCTTGGAAGCGTTGAGGTAACCTTTGGTATAGCTGGATTATTTTCTATATTTAGCCTATTCAGGCTAAAAGTTTGGTCTTTTTTGGGGTGGCTAATAATTATTCCGGCAACAATGATTGAAGTAATCGGAAAACTTTTACTTTTTCACCCTGCAACCCCGGTTTTATTTCATAGAAATGTTTTAGAGACAGATTTACCCAGCTTTTATGTACATACAAACTTTTCCTATCCTTCAGGACATATGACAAGAACAGTGTTTCTGTTAACAGTATTTCTGACGATCTTAGTTTTTAAATGGAAAGATAGATTTTCAAAACTGATTTTGATATCAGGGCTAATAATATTTGGATTTATGATGGCACTGACCAGAGTTTATCTTGGGGAACACTGGCTGTCTGATGTAATAGGGGGAGGGTTTTTGGGCGTATCAAGCGGGCTTTTTGCAGCAATCTTCATAATTGGTAAGAAGTATGTTAAGATACGCTGACCTGCCTTAAAGGGGGTGAGTATTTTGAGCAGAAACATCACCATTGTAATAATAATTTTAATTCTGGTTGTTTTGGCAGGGTATTTAGTTTGGATAAGATCTAAACTAGCACCGGTGGCTACCCCACAAGTTCAAATAACACCAACAATTATACCTACACTAACTTTAGCTCCGTTACCAACAGCTTCTCCTTCAGCAACCCCAACTCTTACTAAGGGGCAAAAACAAGCATCTCCTACGGCAAAACCGAAGTAGGGGGAAGGTGGTATAATACTATTGATGAACGTTTTGGATAGTTTAATCAGATTTCTTCCTTCAAGACCTGTTTATGCTCACTGTGATATTCCATGCGGGATTTATGATCCACATGTGGCTCAAATGGCTGCTCATACTGTTATTCGAATGACGAACTTTATAAATGATCTTCATGCCAGTTCTGACAACGCTCCATTTGAAGAAAGAAAAAAGATTATTTCTCAAGTTTCAAGATTAACTAAAGTAAAAGAGGAACATGCAGAAATAGTGAAACATGAAATTACAATTTTATGGGGAGATTATTTTAAAGAAGAGCATCTAAAAGAGTTTCCTGAGCTTCATGATTTAGTTTGGAAAACACTGAAACTAGCCTCAAAATGTAAACAAAATATTGACCTTGAGGCTGCAAATGAACTTTTAAAAAATGTTCAGGAAATTGCTGAAATTTTCTGGAAAACTAAAAAATTAGAACCTGTTAGAATTCCGTCCGGATATCCAACAGAAGGGGAAGTAGTTAGTCATAAATAATATGGTAGAAAGAGTAGCACCAGAAGGCTTTGATCCTATACTGTCAATTAATGCCCTAGGAGCCTTATGTAGGCTTTTCCCGGAAGATAGAGAAAGGTATATTGAAAGAGCTAGAGGATTTAATAACCCAATAGTTGATAGATTTATTGAAGAATTTTTGCCTATCATTTTAGCTCACGATGAAAAAGTTTCCGATCTCAAAATTCAAGGTTCTGGGCAATAGTATGATGCCCACGCTCCATCCAGGTCAAGAGCTTTTATCTTTTAACTGGGTATACCTTGGTAAAAAACTAAAGGTAGGGGATATTGTGGTTATTAAGCAGGATAGGAAGGAAATGGTAAAGCGCATACAAAGAATAGACGACTCGTCCGGCGAAGCCTTGGCGAAGCAGGGTCGTCACATATTTGTAGTTGGGGATAATCAAAGTAAAAGTATTGATAGTAGGCATTTTGGACTAATTAGTATGGATCAAATAGTTGGGAAGATAGTATATCAGGGAGAGTGTCATCCTGACCGTAGTGAAGGATATAATTTATATTCTTCGGTTTCGCCTCAGAATGACATAATTGATTGTCCTCAATGTAATTCCCCAGTCATTGGAATTTATGGTCGAAAAGATGCAATTTGTAAAAATTGTGGATTTAAACTTTCCTGTTGCGGTGAGCCTTAGTATCCGTCAAATCTGTCAGTTCTGATATTTACTGAATCCACACCTAAATTTAAGAGAATCTCTTCAAAGTTATCAACCATTTTTGGTGGACCAGCGAGATAGTGGATGGAAGTGAGATGCGGGAGATGAGAAGTGGGATTATTGAGGTGGGAAGTGAGAAATTTTTGAATCCTTTCCTCATTTAAACGCCCATTTTTACTAGTAACCACATAATATATGGTTAATTTAGGGTATAGCTTCATCCACTGATCCAGCTCTTTTTTAAATATAAAATTATCATCTGAATTTGAATAAATTAGTGTAATGGGAAGGTTCAGTTTTCTATCTACAGCCCATTTGATCATAGATCTGTGCGGAGCAATTCCTATTCCTCCTGCAAGCATCACAATTGGTGCAGAATCATCAATTACTACAGTTCCTGCTGGATGCGAGCTTTCTATTGTATTCCCAGGCTGCAACTCCCGAAGTTGCATCTTATACTTACTCAGTCCTTCTTTATATGTAATCATTACAAATTCCTCAGAAGGGGAAGAAGAGATGGAAAATATCCTGGTTTTGTTGCGCTCTTTGGTGGAAAGTTCTATATCCAGATACTGTCCAGGATAAAAATTAAAATTCCCAGGTTTTTCAAAAGTTATACTAAAAGAAGCTTTAGCCTCCTGTTTTAATTTGATTATTTTTAAAATCATGTTGTGTTTGAATTGTAAATTGTCAATTGTCAATTGTCCATTGTGGACGTATACTATGCACATGGTAACTGCCCCAAAAATAGATGATCATGCAAGGGTGATTGCGGAAAATTTACAAGCTAAAGGTCATGCTGTAGGAACACAGGATGTTATTCCGACTACTGCAGATACACCGATCACCAAAACTCCTGATATGCATGAGCTTGGGGCAGAGGTTATAGGGGAGGATCTATCTCATATCCTGGAGACAACGGTCGGAGATTTAACAACAGGCTCGCATAAGTACAGAATTACAAAATCCGGAAGGTTTTTAAGTACTCTTGTCGGTAAATTGCGGAGAAAAAAGAATGAGAACGAGGAAGTAGTAATAAAATAATACAATGGAAGTAACACAAGTTTCAAACCAGCCTGACATTATTAGTTTAACTTTAGGGTTTACGCTAATCTTGGGACTTGCTTTGGCTATTTTAGGATCAGCTGTATATTTCTGGAAATATTTTGTAGGATATGTAAAGTATAAAGATAGGGAAAAGAAATCCCTGGAATATGTACTGTTGCAAATAACAGTGCCGCGGGATAATGAAGTAAAAATAGATGCAACAGAACAGCTTTTTGCAACATTTGCAAGCATAAGGAAGTCAACGGGCAAATTTTTTGGTTCATTTAAACCCCAGCCCTCAATTTCTTTTGAAATAGTTGCTATACATGAATCTATCCGGTTTTTTGTTTCGTGCCATAAATCGCATCAGGATTTAGTGGAAAAACAAATCCACGGGGCATACCCGGATGCAGAAATTAAGGAGGTGCCTGAATATAATATCTTTACAGAAAACGGGAGTACTGCTTATTCGTTAATGAAGCTTAAAAATCCTGACCATTTTCCAGTGAAAACTTTTAAAGATTTGCCAACCGATCCTCTTTCAAGTATAACTTCGTCTTTAGCTAAAATGCAGCCGGGAGAAGGTGCTTCCGTTCAAGTTATAATATCTCCTTCAGGGGGGAGGTGGAAAGATGCCGGAAAAAAATGGCTTAAAAAGGAAAAAGATCCGGGAAAACCGGATAATCCAAAACCGCCTCCGGATGTAAAAGAAATTGAAGCTGTTGAAAATAAATTATCTAAACCTGGATTTGAAACGGCAATCAGAATAGTTGTATCGTCAACTTCTCCGGAATCTGCAAAAGCCCACCTTGCAAATTTAAAATCAGCCTTTGAACAATTTAGCGGTCCATACAATAGTTTTTCCGGGGGTAAAGTTTATTCTGAAAAAGGATTCATGACAGATTTTGTTTACAGATTTATGCCTAAATATACAAAAACTTCAGTTTTAACGCCGGAAGAACTTGCCTCAATTTTTCATTTTCCAAATAAATCTGTAGAAACCCCGCACATTTTCTGGCTTTCTTCTAAAAGAGCTCCTGCTCCGGATAAAATACCGACATCCGGTTTATATCTTGGAAGATCAGTTTTCAGGGGGACTGTAAGACCAGTATATTTAGGAGAGGATGACAGAAGGCGACATATGTATATTGTCGGAAGAACAGGTACAGGGAAAACTGAGCTTTTAAAAAGCATGATGCTGCAGGATATTTTGGCGGGAAAGGGAATAGCATTTATAGATCCGCACGGGGACGCTGCTGAAGAAGTTTTAACTCTCATACCGCCAGAGCGTGCAGAGGATGTTATCTATTTTGACCCTGCGGATACGCTTCGGCCGTTTGGCATAAATATGCTTGAAGCATATTCTGAGGATCAAAAACACTTTGTTGTAGCTAATATTATTGGTCTTATGTATAAGCTTTTTGATCCGAATAAAACTGGAATAATCGGACCGCGTTTCGAACATGGGGTTAGAAATGCAATGCTTACAGCTATGAGTAAACCCGGATCTACATTTGTTGAAGTTATGAGAATTATGACAGATGCAAATTTTGTAAGGGAGCTTTTACCACTTGTTACTGATCCAGTTGTGCGCCGCTATTGGACAGATCAGATTGCCCAGACAACGGATTTTCACAAATCGGAGGTACTGGACTATACAGTATCAAAGTTCGGGCGCTTTGTTACAAATAAAATGATGAGAAATATCATAGGACAATCTCAGTCCAGCTTTGATATCAGAAGAGTTATGGATGAAGGAAAGATATTAATAATAAATCTCTCAAAAGGATTGATAGGAGAAGAAAACTCAAACTTTTTAGGACTTATTTTAGTCCCAAAAATTCTAGCTGCAGCAATGAGCAGATCTGATATGCCGGAATCCCAAAGGCGGGACTTTTATCTTTATGTTGATGAGTTTCAAAACTTCGCAACCGAAACTTTCGGGGATATATTATCTGAAGCTAGAAAATATAGATTAAACTTAATTGTTGCAAACCAGTTTATAGGTCAAATAGGGGAGGAGCTTAAAAATGCTGTTTTCGGAAATGTAGGAACCATTATTTCATTTAGAGTTGGAGTTACAGATGCAAATTATCTTCAGCACGAATTTGCACCAACTTTTTCTGAAAATGATTTAGTCAATATTGAGAGGTATCATGCATATATAAAAACAATAGTAGGCGGTGAGCCGGTTAATGCGTTTTCTCTGGATACAACAAAAGATATAAATAAATGGAAAGCAATGTTAAATTCTCAAACAGGACAGGCAATAAAAGAACTTTCCAGGTTGAAATTCGGTCGTGATATGGCTCAAGTAGAAACCGAACTTATCCAAAGATCACATTTGTAGCCTCTTTTTGGTATAATTCATTCACAGGCTCGTAGCTTAGTGGTAGAGCGGGTATCTTGCAACCAAAATTTGCGCGGATAGCTCAACGGTAGAGCAAATGTCTTATACACATTCGGTTCCAGGTTCGAATCCTGGTCCGCGCACAGCAAATTTTGATTGGGTGTATTTACACACTTGATAGGGGTTCGATTCCCTTCGAGCCTACTAATTTAAAATCCTAGTCCGCCCACAGTAAATTTTATTTGATGTGTTTACAGTTAAAGATGATTTATTTAAAGAAGGCAATTAATAACAAAGCATATACTATACCAATTCTGATATTTAGGTCTAAAATATCAAAATTCTTATTTATGGTAGGTATTTGGTCTAAGTTTATTCCAGATTCTCCTAAGACCTCTACCTGATTGCTGTATTAAATTGGCAATTTCATCGATATTTAACATTGGAGTTGTAGAAACATAATCTATTAAGGTTAAAGGTTTTTCAGGATCTATTTTACCAGACTTTCTTTGATCAATAGGATCATTGAAAGGATCTAAAGCCCCGATGTATCGTCTTAAAGCAGTTAAATTAAATCGTTCCGGTTTTGATTCGTTCATAGCTCATCCAGTTTTACTTTACTGGATCCATTTACCTGACCCTGGATAAATTGGAGATATTTTTCTGTTGTTGAGAGTCTTTTGTGTCCAGCTAACTTTGAAACAACTACCAAAGATGTTCCTGCCTGAAGATGATATGCAACCCAAGTATGCCTGAGGTCATTAACTTTTGCCTCTTTTATTCCTGCCATCTTAAAATATCTGTCAATTGCAGTTCGTATATTTCTTATAAGTAGAGGTCTTCCTGTTTTTGTAACAAAAAGTGTATGAATTTGAGATTTGGCTCTTACTTCCAGATATTTAGAAACTGCCTCAGCTGCAGGCGCATTTAAAGGGATGGTTCTTTCAACTGTTCCTTCCTCCTTTGGAACATGTAGAGTTAAGCCTGTAAGGTCAATATCTTCGACTTTAAGCTTACTAAGTTCACCAATTCTTATTCCTGTTTGCAGTAAAAGCTCAATTACTGCATAAATTCTTATATCGTTTCTTGCAGCATCCCGAAGAGCTCTATATTCTATTTTTGAAAGAATTCTCGGGGGTTTATTTTCAAATTTTGGATGTTCTAAGCCGGATGCAGGGTCATCAGAGATGTATCCGGATGATTTTAAGAATTTAAAAAATGTTTTTGTTGAATTTGTTTTTCTGGAAATTGATTTTGCAGTGTAACTCTCCTTAAAGAGTTTATCCATAAAAGTTTTCAAGTCATCCATTATTACCTCACTGGAATCGTTTCTGCCCAGAGAATTAAGGTAGTTAACCAGTTGCTCAATATCCTTGCCATAAGCTAAAATAGTAGCAGAAGCACGACTCTTGCCTTTTAGATGATCTATAAATTGTAAATGGGCATCTTTTAGTGTTGCCATAGTATCTAACATATATTCTAACTTTATAGGTTGTATTTGTCAAGCTCTAAAATTATATATGCCTAAAAAAATCGCAGTAGCTTTCGGATTAATACTTTTTTTAGTTATAACATGGAATATTATTGGGCAAATAATCTCGACTTTAAAATCCGGCGAGAGATTAAATAATGCGGTAAGTGAACTGCATAATCTGGAAGTAAAAAATAAAGAACTTAAAGAAAAGCTCGAGGAAGTTAAGAATCCTGATTTTATAGAAACTCAGGCAAGGGATAAGCTGGGACTGGTAAGAGAAGGGGAGATCTTAGTTATTATTCCGCAAGAAAAAATTGATTCAATATTGGGACTTACAAAAAAAGCTGAAGAGGTAAGACTGCAAAACTGGAAAGGGTGGTTGAAGTTATTCTTTCCTTAAGGTACAATTACGATCGCGGGGAAGTGTAACGGCTGCACACGAGGCTCATAATCTTGAGGCAGTAGGTTCGACTCCTACCCCCGCAACACAGTGGTACTTCAGATTATTGTAGTAGGCTAATCTAGTCCAAGAACTTTCTTTATATAGTCCGAATAATAACCTGAAACCTGTCCAAATAAGGATGGGTTCTCTTGTTTTAACTTCTGGAGTTTCTCAGGATCCAGTAGTTTATCTGATTTGGTATAAAACATTCCTCTCGTAGTTTCTCTAACTTGTACTTGTTCTTCTGGAACAGAATCTAATAAAGCATCAAAATCATGACTATGCTGTAATATAGCAGCTTGATAATCATGTTCTCTGGCGTAAGATTCTTTGGTAGGTGTCTTAATTGTCTCCCCAGCCATATTTGTATTATACATCAGTACTGATAAATAGTTCTAACCCTTCGATTCACTACATTCGCTCAGGGTAGTCATCGTTCCGTCTCCGCTTTATATTTTAGTCCTTGAAAAGTCCTGAAATTGGTGATATACTAGCTTTAATGATTACTCAACAAGCACAGATCAAATTAAACTTACCTTTAGCCCTAAAAGATTTCTTAGAAAGCAAAGCCGATAAATTTGGTATGCCCTTAGCAGGTTACATTAAGCATTTAATGCTTAAAGATGTTGAAGATATGGACTATCCAGTATTTGAACTTTCCGAAAGATCTGAAAAAGCGTATAAAAGAGCTTTAAAAGCCCAGAAGGCTGGAAAACTAGTCAATGTAAACAATATTGATGAATTTTTCAAAAATCTTTAATCTAGATGAAATTTTCTTTTGAGCCAGAGCTGTTCAGAAAAATTCAGGAAATAAATAAGAAAAATCCAAAGTTATCAAAAAAAATTCAAAAACAACTTAGACTCTTTTCAATAGATCCTAAGTATCCTTCTCTAAAAGCTCATAAACTAAAAGGCGGTCTATCAGAACGTTGGAGTATTTATATAGAGGAAAATATGAGAATGATTTATTACTTAAACGTAGATGAGGCAGTATTTTTTGATATTGGTACTCATGATGAGGTTTATCGACGTAAGTAGATAAGTTCTCCTTATAGAAAGAAATAGTTTCTAATAGAATGTTAAGCTATTTCTATGTGGTTTGTGTATGTGCTTCTTTGTGAAGATAAAAGTTTTTATACTGGCTGCACCAATAATTTAGAAAAAAGATTTTTGGAGCATAAAAATGGAAAGGGTGGTCATTACACGAGATCACACAAGCCAGTAAAATTGGTTTATCAGGAGCAATTTAATACCCAGTCAGAAGCTTTAAAGAGAGAAAGACAAATAAAGGATTGGAGCAGACGAAAGAAAATTAGAATTTTAAAATTAGTATTCTAGCCTCAAAAATTCCTCTAACTATATCAAAACGATGGTTAGAGTCGAACTCGCTGCAATATAAAGATATGTCTAGGTCCCTATACATTCAGAACGGTTTAATTAACAATTAAAGGT
>Ga0155059_114_pt1 | contig 19583 bp, 16 predicted proteins | sample RifCSPhighO2_01_FD_106027 | JGI IMG/M metagenome (GOLD analysis project Ga0155059, IMG submission 106027) | Candidatus Daviesbacteria bacterium RIFCSPHIGHO2_01_FULL_37_27
TCTAGACTTAATCTTGAGATTCCTCGTTTCACTCGGAATGACAATATAGACAATATAAGAGAACTACTGCGGATTTGGATTTTGAAGTGATGGAAGCTGGAAATCACCTTTAAGAGGGTTATTCGTTCCCAGGAGGCTAAATACAACATTAATTATCAAAAATGCAGCAGCAACCACCACAAGCCCAATTACTGCAGCCACAATTTGTTTTCTTGCAGCTTCAACCGCCACCTTATCACCTCTTGAAGTTATCCATCTTATCCCACCTATAAGGAGATAAACGACTGCTAGAATCGTCGCAACAATGAATAATCCATTTGTAACAAGGGTTACAATACTACTTACACTTTGTTCGTTAGTCCCGCTTGGCGTTACAAAACCTCCCCCAGGCTGAACCAGAGGTTGCGCATATACTGAAGCAGCAGTTAAAAGAAAGGTAATTTTTGCAGTAATAAAGCTTAAACTTTTGGACATTAATCTATTTTGGTCATACTTTAAAATATTTGTCAAGAGGTGTTTAAACTTCTCCCCACATTTAACACTTGTTCCACCAGCCTGTTTGAATATCCAAATTCATTATCATACCAGGCAAAAACTTTGACCATATCTCCATCTACCACCTGAGTTAAAGACAAATCCACTATTGCAGACTCTGATCTTCCCACAATATCACTTGACACAATTGGATCCTCTGTTACGGCTAAAATACTACTAAAAAGAGGATTTTTTGAAACTTCTTTAAACGCATTATTTACCTCCTCTACTGTTACTTTTTTCTTAAGTAAAAATGTAAAATCAGAAATGGATCCAACAGAAACCGGAACTCTAATTGCTGCTCCGTCAAAAAGCCCTTTTAACTCAGGAATTGTTTCTGTTGTTGCAATTGCAGCCCCGGTTGTTGTCGGAACAATATTTTCCGCTGCAGATCGAGCCCGGCGTAAGTCCCTGTGCGGACCATCCTGAAGATTTTGATCTGCAGTGTAACCGTGTACTGTTGTCATCATAGCCTTTAAAATTCCAAATTTAAGATTCATTACTGCTGCAACAGGAGCTATACAGTTAGTTGTACATGAAGCATTACTAATTATTTCTTCGTTTGAATATTTAGATCCATTAACTCCCAGCACAAAAGTTTTTACACCAGAAGTTCCATCGCCATGAACAGGAGCTGATATAACTATCCTTCTTGCTCCGGCTTTAATATGTTTACCTGCGCCTTCACTATCTGTAAATTTTCCAGTTGATTCTATAACAACATCAACATCTAATTTTTTCCAGGGAAGTTTTTCCGGTTCTTTTTCCGCATATACTGGATAACTTTTCCCGTCAACTATTATATTTTTATCATCACTTGTAATTTCATGCTTCCAAATTCCATAGTTGGAATCGTATTTCAAAAGATGAGCTAAAGTTTTAGGATCAGTTAAATCATTTATTGCAACAACTTCAATTTTATCAGGGTATTTATCAAGTGCAATTTTGAAAGCAGTTCGACCAATACGACCGAATCCATTAATGGCAGCGCGAATCATGTAGAAAGATTAATAGAAATTATCAACTTTTGCAATATAGATTATCTGTATCAATTAACAGTAATAAGCCCTATATTCCAGTTACTGTTCGAAACAATACAAAGACTGCTTGGCTCCGGATCCACTCTCATTAGTTACAATTGGTTGATTTAGGGTTTACTTGGTTGAGTAGTTGAATTTCCACTAACACCAGGCTTGTACCACCAGATACCATTAATGTTTACCCAATCGGGACTGCCCGGTGTGTAAACGGGTTTGGGCACGGCGTTCGGATCCGTCGGTAGATACCAACCAGGACCATTTGGTCCATTGTCATCCCAAAAGCCGCCTGGTGGTTTTTGGCCCCATACAGTACCGTCACCGTAATCTTTGCCATCTTGAAGCACAGGGGTTGGTGAAGAAGTTATTGAAGCACTACTCCGGATAATCCTTAATCTTACATTCCTGTCTGCAGTTTGAGTAATTGGATTACCTGTTGAATCAATAAATTCTGCTGTTGTTATAGAAAACGCTCTTGGTTTAAAAATCTGGGTTTTCTGTACCAAAAATACCGCTGCAGCAAGTCCTGCTATCAGGATTATTAAAATAATAGCTTGAGAAAAACCCGCTTCAAAATTCCTTATCTTTATTTTTTTAATTTCTTCCATATTTATCTACAACTCCTTGCACCATAACTGTCATCTCTTACAAACCAAGATTTTACTGTTGATGATGCATCCGGACAATCAATTCGTGAGTACGAAGCTTGCGTTCCGGAACAAGACAACCCGTCATTGCCGTTACACCTCCTGTGAATTACTTGCTGTCCGCAAGCCGGAAGAGAACCTACCCAGCCTTGATCCCCTGAAGGACGGGAAGTATAACAGCCTCCTGCAGGTAACGTAGTAACTGAATCTTGAGAATCCGGTGATGTCTGAGCCCCATTACAATCATAATCAAATGAGCTTTGACCGTTATTATTTGTATATGGAACATTAAAATACATAGTTTGATTTGGATGCACATCTCTATTATTTGGTCCACAATCCCCGGAATTTGGATAACCATCTCCATCCGAGTCAGCTATCGGCTGAGCAGTTGGGACTGGAGTACTGGTTGCAGTTGGTTGAGTCTGCGTAGGAGAAGTTGTAGATGTTGGAGCTGAATCAGTTCCAGGAATTTCGGAAAGTAAATTTATTGACGCAACTATTGGTGTTACGGGAACCCAGCTTCCGTTTTCATAAAACTGTATATAAACATACTTTTGACCGGGGTTACCAGTTAAAGTTATAGAAACTATTTTTTCGCTATCTGCTCCAAAAATTCCTCCATCCCCTGTATCTATTAATGTTGAAAAGTTTGGGTCAAATGAAACACGATAGCGCACTTCATAAGAAATAGTTATTGGGGTGGGACTTAAAATAGAAGTATCTGCTTGATTTCCTACAGCTCTGTTTGCTATTGTCGGTACTATTGTAGGAGTCAAAGCTAACGCAGAAGTTGGTGTTGGTGTAGAAGTTGGAAAAATAGTTGGAATGAGTGTAGGAACCGGAGTAGCTGTTAGAGCTACAGTTGTTGTGGGAGTTATAGGTGTGCCGGAAGTACTAATTAAATCAAGTTGTACAGCCGGTTGAGGCGTAGGAATATTTACCGGAATTAGATCTGCTATGAATTTAGGTATTTGAAAAGATGGCGAAGGCTGAATATTAGGAGGCGCGGCAAAGTTACCTGTTATATTCCTGTTTGGTTGAACCAGTTCCTCAGCTTTTGGTTCTATATTTGTCTGATGTTTTATCAGATATATGCCTGCACTTAAACCTGCAACTAAAACTATAATGCTGCCAATAATTAAAATTTGAATATATCCCGCTTCGCCGAAGCGAGGCGAGCCTTTTTGAGCAGCCATAATTTAAGTTTTTCACATTATTTACCCCTTGTCAATGAATGCTTAAGATTGCAAGAGGTCAGTCTTCTGATATTTTTATTATTGTTCGAGCGTAGAGAGAACTATTTTTAGGTTACTTCTCGACTCGCGAGTTTACCCCGTACTCTGTTACGGGGCTCGCTTCGAAGAATAATTATTACTAGTCTAACCTGTTACAACAGAACGCTAAACTCATAAATCATTTTAAAACATCTATAGTCGGTAGTGTATCCTTAACTAAATATTCAGTTGAAGCTCCCCCCCCTACTAAAATATGCGTAAATTTATCCTGGAAACCTTTGGTCGCCGCTATAGTATCCCCTCCACAGATAAAGCTGTCCATATTCAAACTGGCTATTTTCCCTGCTAACCTTTGATTGCCATGATTTCCAGCTGGATCTTCATATTTTCCAACCGGACCAGCCCAAAAAACAGTTTTTGACTCCATGATTTTCTCTTCAAATTCTTGAGTCGTCTGATCGCTTATATCAATTCCATTATCATTTGCTTCTCCTAAAATAACATTTTCAGCAATTTCCAGATGCTTTTCCCTGATTTCCTGTGCTAATAACCCTCCAACTAAAATGTGTTCAAAAAATGACGATAAACCTACTACAGCAGGGTATTTGTCTTCAATTTTTTTTCCACCGATGATTGCAACTTTTGGTCTTTTGGCATTTTCTTTTAAATCCTTCAAAACCCTGACTTCTTCAGCAAATTTAAGTCCGACGGCATGAGGCAAAAAAGTTGGTAAAATTGTAGTTGAAGCAGAAGAGTGATGCGCAGCAAATGCCTCATTAACATAAAACATACCGCCATCCTCACCGTCATCCTGCGAGCGAAGCGAGGCGTATTCCACTCGTTTCAGGATCTCCCTTGCGTATGCCTCACTACAGGCTTCCTCACCCACCTCAAACCTTAGATTTTCCAACAACTTTAGCTTCCCACTTTCCATGTGGGAACGTAGATCAACTTGGGAGTATAACCAGTCGTAAATCGGCTCAACAGAAAGTTCCGGAACTTCCCTACCTCCTGGTCTTCCAATATGACCCATCATTATCACCTGATCAGCATTTTCCAGACAAAGCCTAAGTGTTGGAAGTCCAGCCTTTAATCTAAAATCTTCCACGACTTTACCATTTCGAATGGGAACGTCTAAATCATACCTAAGAAGGACCTTTTTACCGAAAATTAAATCAGAAGAAATTTCTATCATTTTTTAATATTAGCACATATAGAGATATCTGGTAGAAAGAAACTTAATACCATGGTAAAATGTATAAGTTCGGGCGCGTAGCTCAGTGGGTTTGAGTTGCCAGTGGCAAGTCGAACGGGTTTTAACTACTATTTATCGCCGCAGGCGAAATATAATATAAGTTAACCCTGGAAGAGCGCTTATCTGAAAAGGAAATTTATTTGGGCCGGTAGCTCAGTGGTAGAGCACTTATCTGATAAGTAAGGGGTCGATGGTTCAATCCCATCCCGGCCCACTTGATAAATTTCCTAGAAATTTGCTTAGGCAAATTTGAAGTAAGGGGTCGATGGTCCGTTCATAGTATCCTCCGGATACTATGCTTACTTGTTAAATTCCATCACCGCCCACATTTTCCCTTTATTTATGGCCTGGTAGCCAAGTAGTAAGGCAAGGGTCTGCAAAACCTTTATACGCGGGTGCAATTCCCGCCCAGGCCTCCAAAAAAGCCTCCATGAAAATGGAGGCTTTTTTATTAACTTCAAAAGAGTGGTGGGGATAGAATTTACTCTTTTTGACTATTAGAGAATGCTCTATCAGACATTTTTCGCCTGCCATTCAACAGACATTTGGTCGACGTGAGTCGAACCCTGGATCAAATCAGTGTTAGCTGTTCATCTTGCGACAATTTTCCAGAAATCATCCGATTTAACCAATTTTCTCCAGAAAGGAGGTGATCCATCCCCAGCTTCGGCTAGGGATACCTTGTTACGACTTAAGCCTGATTGCTGGTTTCACCTTAGTCCACAATCGTGTATTTCAGGTGCCCCCAACTTTCCTGCCTTGACGGGCGGTGTGTACAAGACCTGAGAACGTATTCACCGCGGCATGCTGATCCGCGATTACTAGCAATTCCGTCTTCATGAGGTCAAATTGCAGACCTCAATCTGAACTGAGGATGAGTTTAAGAGATTAACTTCCTGTTACCAGGTAGTAGCTCGTTGTCTCACCCATTGTAGTGTGTGTGTAGCCCAGGGTGTAAGAGCCGTGCGGACTTGACATCATCCGCGCCTTCCTTCCGCCAAAAGGCGGACTGTTTCGTATGAATATTTAACATACGATGCGGGTTGCGTTCGTTTATCCACTTAAGGAAACAGCTCACGCCACGAACTGATGACAGCCATGCAGCATCTGTGCAACACCCTCGAAGGAGGTCCGATTTCTCGGACTTTGCAGTTGCATGTCAAACCCTGGTGAGGTTTTTCGTTTTGTATCGAATTAAACCACACGCTCCACTGCTTGTGCAGGTCCCCGTCAATTCCTTTGAGTTTTAAGCTTGCGCTCGTACTCCCCAGGCGCCCTGCTTAACGCGTTAGCTTCGACACTCACCCCGCCAAAGGCGGGACGAGAATCTAGCAGGGATAGTTTACGGCTGGGACTACATCGGTCTCTAATCGATTTCGCTCCCCCAGCTTTCGTGCCTCAGCGTCATGTGTATGCCAGGCGCATGCCTACGCCTTCGGTGTTCCCGACTATATCAACGCATTTCACTGCTACACAGTCGGTTCCAGCGCCCTCTCATACCATCAAGCATGACCATATTCTATCCGAACCAAAAGTTAGGCTTCTGGATTTCAAACAGAATGCGTCATACAGCCTACGCAACTCTTTACGCCCAATAAATCCGGATAACGCTCGCACCCTACGTATTACCGAGGCTTCTGGCACGTAGTTTGCAGGTGCTTATTCTTCTGGTACCGTCATAATCTTCCCAGACAAAAGGAGTTTACAACCCGAGGGCCTTCAATCCTCCACGCGGCGTCGCTCGGTCAGGCTTTCGCCCATTGCCGAATATTCCCAGTTGCTGCCATCCGTAGATGTACGGGCCGTGTCGCAGTCCCGTTGTGGCTGACCATCCTCTCAGACCAGCTACCCGTCGTCGCCTTGGTAGGCCATTACCCCACCAACTAGCTGATAGGACGCGGGCTCATCTTAAAGCGTCTTGCGACTTTAATCTTGCGATGTTATGAAGAATTACCCCCTCTTTCGAGAGGCTATGCTTCACTCTAAGGTAGATTCCCACGCGTTACTCACCCGTCCGCCGGTCGTCCCGATAAATCGGGACTCCCTTGACTTGCATGCTTAAGGCACGCCGCCAGCGTTAATCCTGAGCCAGGATCAAACTCTCAATAAAAGTTATCCAATTTAATAGAATTGACAAGACTATTCTTGTCGTTTCATCCCACCACTCTTTCAAAGTCAATTTTTTTTGCAAAAAAATGCCGAAGAGTGGTTTAATTTACTTCTTCGGTTGTTAAAGTGCAAATAAGCGAAGCTTGCGACTTCGTCTAAAAAATGTGAGTAGTATTCGCTAGAACTTGCTCCAATCTGATCCGACCTAAACCGGAACAAGGGTATTTTAACTAAAGAGGCAGCCAATGTCAACCACGAAGAATGTAACTATTCAGTATTTCCCAGCAAACTGTCATTCCGAACCCCGTAACAGAGTACGGGGTAAACTCCGTGAGGAATCTCAAGATTAGTCTAGAGATCTCTCGCTACGCTCGAGATGACAAAACCGCTGGGAAAAACTAATTAATTAAGTACCGAAGAATTTTGGCCAAAAAGTAATGATTATACATAACATAGGTTCAAATCTTGCAAAAGCAGTATATATAATTAAGTAAACCCTATAGCAAACTTGACTTCTGAGTTAAAAAGTGAGATAATTAGTATCTATGTTATCTGCTGCTGAAAGAGAAAAACGGGTTCCCCGCCATCCAACGGATGGAGAAGCTTTTAGGGCTCAGTTATTGCAGCTTTTTGAAGATTCTATACATACTGGTAAAGACATAATGTCTAACCGCAGAAGAATGTTTGGAGCTGCTGCAGGAATTAGTGCTGTTGTTGGACCAACTATGCTTGATACTGTTTCAGCTCATGTTGAACCTGCTTCAAAAAGTAGTTATACAGACAGTCTTCTTTCAAAAATATCCATTCCGGAGCTTCAAATTGCTACACCTAATCCTGCCGGAGGCAGAGAATTTAGTTTAAGGGAAAGGCTAGGCAGTATTGAGCTTGCGACAACAGGAACATCCGGTCAACTTTACAGGTATTCTAAGGACGGACTAACGATTCTTACTACTTTGACAGGGGGAGCTTCAGTTTTTTCTGACTTGAGCGCTCCGGAAACATCCTGTTATTTGATTATTTCTGAAGGACAAATTAGTTCCAACCTAAACTGTATAATAAAAAACTCCCGTGCAGGAATCCCTCCTGATATTAGCATAAATCGTATATTAAATACTGTAACGCTGGGCTTGACAAGACATGGAAATGCTGATGATTCAAATCTGCTTGTACTCGGCGGGGCATCAGAAACCATTCCTGTTCCGGGAAGCCTTAATGAAATAACAGTTAACACCGGCAGTCAGGTATTTTGCGGAGTATTGATAGCAGCTCAAAATACAAGCAGTGTTGTTTGCGCAATAGATTTACGCACCTTTTCCGGTTCAACCCCAACTGCAACAACAAGGACAACTTCTACTGCAACCGAGATCAAAACTTCCACTCAAACTGCAACAAAAACATCTACACCAACTCCAACAAAAACCCTCACCCCTACTCCTACAACTACTACAGGAGGAACAACCTTTGCATTTGGTAGTGATGTTTCAACCGCAGACCGGGATTTAATCCGCAATAATGTTGATATGACCTTAAGATATTGGGGTCCGGCAGCTGGATCTATCAAAACCTATGCTTTTAGTAACATTAACAATCTGTTAGATACTTACAGTCTTGATTGTCTGTGTATTCCAAATAGTAACCTGCGCGCAGAATTACAACTTCCAAATCATTTTCTGACAACTGCGCCAGGTTCACTCTTAATTCTTACGTCATCTACCGGCGAATGGGGTACCGCCTCTCCTAACACTAAGAATCAATCAATAACACACTCGAGCTTCCATTCTATTCAATCTGCTTTTTCAAATTGGCATGTCGAGCCTATCTATATGGCAGAAGGTGGTGCCGACTATTCAATGTCTAAAGTCAGATCAGTTAATGGCTATGAGCCTTTCGCTGATATGCGAATATATTACAAGAATCAGGCGAGATTTTTCAGTTCACTTTTGAGTGATTTTGTCACTTGGCGATCAGGCATCTCTACTTTAGAACAAGCTGAACCTTATACGCTTGGTTTTCTACTTTCAGATATGCTCGCCCAACAATACGGTGAGCCAAAAATTTTGGAATTTTGGCGAAAGTATGGCGATGCAGTTAGGGTTGGACAGAGTTGGCAAGCTGCTATTCAGAATACCTGGGGCATTTCTGAAAACCAACTATATAATATGTTTGAGTCCCAGCGGGCTGCTCAATTTCCACCACTCACTTGTGGAACTTTGAGAAATCCGAATTTTTCAGGTTCTTTAATGATCGAGTCTTGCGGCTCAATCGACCTCTATCCAGCTGGGTCTAACTGGAGACCCTATATTTTTTGTGTGGCCGGTTTTGACCTCCGAACCCTCACTCCACAACAAAGGACTAATGCTCTCGTATTACCAACAGGAGGCTTGTTTTATGATTATGTACCTACAACACATACAAATTGCGAGGGGGTCTTTCTTCAGGATAATACTACATCCGGTAGTTTAAATGTCACCCTTAGCCTTCCTGATGGGCGCAGCGCCACTACCGGCTTTACTCCCCGGTAAAATAGTAGAATTAAAGAATTAACTACTTGACAATTAACCTAGATTATTTCATTATTAAATTATGGTTATGAATTTCAAGAATCTAATTTATGCAGGAGTAATTCTTATAGTTATCCTTTTAGGGCTTTGGGGCTATTATTTTTATAATAGAGGTATTCAAAATATAAAGCCGGAGATAAAGGCTAACCTTCCAGCTACACAAACTCCGCAATCTGGTAATTCAATTCAAAACTCTGGAGTAATTAATACATATAACACAGAGAGTGATCTACTCAAGTATTTTGCTATACCTAATCCATCTGAGAAAGAGATAAAAAGTTTCAATACGGCACTTGATAAATTTGCCAAACAAACAAATAATGTCAATGTCAGCAAATGTGAATCCTCCCCTTTAGTAGTTAAGATTCAAACAGGCCAAGGCGTAACTTTCAGAAATAATGATTCTGCAGACCTTAAGATTTTAATCAGAAAAGATAGTTACTCCGTATCTCCTGGACAAACAGTTAATGCAAAACCTAATTTACCGGCAGGAGTTTATGGGTATTTCTGTGAAGGAAAGGGTTTTGAGGATAGAATGGCATTGGGTTTTTTGGCGGGAATACTTTACATTGTTGAATAGGTCAAAGTATAAGTTGCCGAGTTTCTATTCCTTCATAAGGTAACTTCCTCCAAAAATTTTTATCTAATAACTCTTTGCATATATCATCTTTCTCCCATCCACATTGATAAGAATGAAATATTACTATACATTTTTGGTTTAATAATAATTCTTTTTTTTGGTTAGCTTTAAGTAAATATGGATCTATTGCGCTAAAACCATTTGAAAATTCCCTAAAAGTAATCGGACTAACATAAAGGCAATCAGGATTTTCTTTTTGAAACTGCAATACTGCATGGCGTTCTTCAAAGGAGATTTTCTGGGGAGGAGGTTGAAAAAGTTTTTGAAAATTTATTTGAATATATGCTGAAAAAGCTATAGACAATCCTAAGATCAGTATTTTAGGATTAACTTTGATTAACTGCACTAAACTTGCAATTCCTACTGCTGCAAGTGGTGATAAAGTGCCCATCCACATCATAAGGAATCTATCATGCAAAATACCCATGGTTCTATAACTCCCAAAATAAAAAGAGCTATGTGTTACAAATAACGTCAACCCTAAAGTCAAAATAAATACCTTGGGAGCAATCATTCTTTTGTATATTAAAATTGTAAAAAGGGAGACGATGATTCCAAAAAAAGAAAAAAGCAGTATAGGCTCTTTGAATTGAATATTATATTGAATAACGTTTACAAAATTATCTTTGAGAAAATTCAATGAATAAATCGACGTAACGTTCTCGTACTTAATGTAACCTTTATAAAAAGAGGGTGTTGCGACAGAGAGTAATACATTAACGAAGCTAAAAAGGAACATTGAAATACTCATCAAAATAACTGATTTTGTTAGTAGAACTTTAGAGTTTAATCGATTAATTAGGAAAAAAATAATGACTAACGGTAAAAGAATAATTACTTCGGGTCGAGTGAAAGCTGCAAAGTTAAAGGTTAGGAGAGAAAGAAAAAAAAGAAAATACTTTTTTTGCTGTAAATATAGAATAAAGAATAATACCCCTAAAAGAATAAAAAATAGCGCTGATATCTCGAGGCTCGTAGTAGCAGACCACTGAATATTCAGCGGAAGCAGGGAAACCATCGCTAAAGCTAGCAATCCCGTAACCTCAGACCAAAGCAACCTGGCAATCAAGAAACTTAAAACAGCTACCCCCAGAGCAAATATAATATTAAGAAAAATTCCAATCACTAAATAATTTGTTCCCAATAGCAAAGATAAACCAGCTAGTATAAATGGGTATCCCTCCTTCTTTATAGGAATACTTTCTGCTTTTTGGATACAGTGCAGGCTACCTTTTTCGAATACTCCAAATCTACAATCTCTAGATAAATACCCCCCTCTTATCATCTGCGCTGCGTGGAGGTTAGCCTCTTCATCATGGAAGATAAAATGATCAAACGGCTGTTGCAGGCGAAAAACTAATCCTAGAAGAAGAATGAAACCTCCTACAAAAATTGTCGATCTTTTAGGATAAGGCTTTAAATATACCCATACTTTTTTAGTTATAGAAACAGCGATTATGAGTAGCGCCAATGCTGATAATGAAAAATAAGCAAGATACCATGCACTATCTAATTCCAGTTTTGTAGTTTTAAAAAAGAAAAAGGAGTCAAAGACAATTTCAAGAGCAAGAATAACCAATAGAATCCTTAAAAAAGGAGAAAATTTCATAAAGGTTTTAGCTTGCATTTAAACACTCTTTCTTAAAACTCTCTTCTTTAATCTCCTCACAAATTTTTTTTAGTTCATCCGAATTTGTAATCCAATTTGTCATTACAGTTTTTAACTGTTGGTAACATAGAGTTTTATCTTCTTTCTCCAAAACTCCGCAAAATTCAATAATCTTTTTATGATCTCCTTTATACCGCTCGGCTAAGGTACCTATAACTCCCTGAATGCAAGCATTTCTATCCTCTTCTACCTCTATTTGATTACAGCCATCTTTCATTACAGCCGGATTTTGGGTAAAACCCACCCTTTCCTGACCTATGGAATGGAAACAATAGAAGCGATAATCCACCGGTACCTGATTGCAAAGAGCTATTGTCTTTTGAACTTCATAATTGGAAATTTTGGCAAAATAGAATCCCTGTAGTGCATAGCACATATTTAAATATTTATTTTCTAATGTGTTACAGGGATACATTAAGTCATCAGCCTTTAAATATTTAGAGGGATGATCTTTATTGGTTGAACTGGTTGAATTTTCCATAAATACTCCACTGTAGCACCAATCTCTCTCTCCAGAATTTTTAAGCCCGTCACAAATCCTTAAAGATCGGGGCAGCTCTCCTTGGGTGAAAAACATCAGTGCGTGACCCAACCCATGAAGACATTCGTTAAACGAGGCTTTTGCCTCTCTGTCATCTTTCTGGCAAAGAGTTAGTACTTCCTTTTTTAAAACCTCATCATCGTCAAGAGATAGATTCCGTTCTTTAAGATACCCTTCCAAAACCCCATGCTGGCAAGCCCAAAAACAAACAGATGAACACATTTGTATCCCTTCCTGAACATTTTTTTCTTTCCTGTAAATTCCCTGACCCAAAAAATGCAAGGCAGTGTGACACTGGGCAAAAAACTCAGGCGCAGACTCATTCTTTTCAAAAACATCCAGAATCTCTTTTAGCTGAAAATTTCTCATGAAGTCCCCTGTTGTATCTTTTAGGCACTGTGTAGCACCTCCCTGATCATTACAAGCTTTGATTTTTTCAGTGATATAAGAATTAGGATCTTTTGGCAGATTAACGCGCTTTGGTATTAGAAACAAACCAAAAAAAATAAAAAAAACTATTGCAAGCAGCAACAACTTTTTCATTTTATAAACCTTTTCAAACCCGCCTGAACTTGGGTTTCACAACTAGGTTTGTTCTCCGCTAAAACCAATTCACAAAACTGTTTTGGTAAAGGCGAGCCGGACCCGAATCTTATCACAAGGTTATAAGCAACCCCCTCAATGCAATCTTTTTGGAACGAGTTATCATGGATACTCTCGCACTGATTTTTAAGTTCAGCAGGATCAGCACTTTGTGTCGTGCGATCTCTACCAATGGTCTGGAAACACGCACTTCGATATGATGAAGGCACACCCTCACAAATCTCAATTGATTTTTGCAAGTCACCTTGATAAGGAACAAGCACGCTATATGTATAGCACTGGCTTAGGTAACGTTCCTCCAAAATAGTGCATGGGTAGAATGGATCCTCCGGTTTTATCCCATATTTGGAGGGATGGTCAATACTTCCGGTCCCGTCAGCGTTTGCCATAAATACTCCTGAATAACAAAGCGCCTGTTGGTTCTCTGTTTGGAGTGCGTCACAAAGCTTAAGCGCACGAAGTAAATCACTCTCAGTAAAAAACATTGCGGCATGGCCCAATCCATGATGGCATTCGGTAAAGTACTGCGGTTTTTCAAAATCGCTTTCTTTTCCGCAAATCCTAGGAAATTCCGTAGCAACGATTTTATCATTACCTTCTTCAAAGGGAATTTTTTTTGCTATCAGATAACCTTCCGCTGCGCCGTGGAATGTACCACCCAAGCAAACCGGTAAACTTTGTTCAAATACTTTTTTCACTGAGCCCGTTCTTTTGTACTCTTCCCTACCCAAGAAATGTGCTAGCAAATGGCAATTTTTAAAAAATTCCTGTTTTGTTTCGTTTTCACCAAGCACCTCTAGGATTTCAGTGAGACTAAAATTATCCAGAAAGTTGATGCTTAAGTTTTCTAAACATTTACTGGAAGTTTGGGATTTGCTACACACTTGCATTCCTTCTGTAATATAGGTTTGAGCGTTCAATTCCGATTTTTTAAAAATGAAGTTTATGGATACAAAAATAAGCAAAAATAAAATAATATCCAGCGCAAATAAGATTTTTCTTTTATTCATGTACTTACACAATATTTTTTATACTGGTCCGGGGCATCCTGACAAAGTTTCTCCCGTGATGATAAATCTGCATTTACTTTTAGTAAATTGCCAAGATCTTTAAAGCAACCTTCTTTCGATGTTTCACTAATATTAGAACAAAGCTTGATTGCTCTTTCAGTAAAATTGACGGAATAGTTCATTAAAGCAGAGATTATATAAGTTATACAAGTTCCATACTCTGTTTTTCCATAATAAGGCTGGCAAACGCTCACTAACTTGTCAGCTGTATCAAAATCAGGGTAAGTGGTTAAAACTACTACTCCTTTTAGATAACAACTCCTACCCAATTCTTGGTTGGGTGCCTGATAGCAATTATCAAAGATTTTTTCTTGCTCATATCCATAAGCTTTCGCGTAAATCTCCGCCATTTCTGTCCAGCATGCCGTCGCAACTACCCCATCAAGCAGATTGCAATCCTGCGCTTGTGAGTTAACGTACTCTGTATTAAAAGTCGGAGGTTTTGTTAACTGGTGATCTACCATAATATTTTTTTGGTGTTTTTCCATAAAGATTCCATCAAAACAATCAAATTGAAGGTCATCGGTAACACCTTTACAAATAGGTAAAGAAACATCTGTATTCCCATCGTTTTGTAAAATCAGGATATGAGCAAGAAAATGAGCACACATCCTTTTTCTATCCGGTGCCCCTTCCTTGCAAAGCTCATTAATACTTTCTGAGGTAACCCTAAAATTTGGGTCGCTTGAGGTATGAGTTTCCAACACTCCGTGCAAAAAACCAGCTCCGCAACTGGCAACATTAACTTGATTAACTAAATCTTTCCATTTAGTCGGATCCCTTCTTGTAGCTGCTTCTGCCATTCTGTGAGCCAATACATGGCAGGACCGGGTAAAAGGATCAATATCTTGCAAGTTGTTTAATATTTTTTCTGCAAAAAATAAGTCTTCAACTTTGGCAAGATTTGATAATTCCTGCTGATAACATGTATTTTTATCACCTTTAGTTTGGCATATATCAGCTATATTCAAAGCAGCATTCTGAATCTGCCCCGCCGTATCAGATTGCTCTTGCTTCCCTTTTGCCATTCCGAGCTCCGCCGATGGCGGGGTAAACTCCGCGAGGAATCTGTTTAGAATTGAAGTGCTCCTCGCAATGACAAACACGAAAGCAGAAATAAAAATCACTAAAATAATAATAAGCCTTAGCCGTTTCATAGTTCGATTTCACTCACCATGACCCTTAGTTTACCAAATGGGTCATAATCAAATATATTATAGCATCTCCCCTTTGACAAGTCTTTTAAAAAAGATTTAATATTAATATAGGTACTAGACTAAGAGCGTAATATTAAAATGAAAAAATTAAATAAACGAAGTTTGTTACTGCGTAATAAGCAAAGCTTGTTACTGCGTAATAAGCAAAGCTTGTTACTGCGTAATAAGCAAAGCTTGTTACTCCGTAATAAAAACCCGAATATATTAGCGGTTCAATTAAGTTCTTTGGGATCGTTTGGAAGCAAAGTACAAGAAAGCAAACCCTGTAAAAATGAGGGCGCCAAAAACATAAAACAACATCAAAATTATATTTGGATCACTCATGCCTTATCCTTTCCAACCAATATAATCGCCAAACTCCAAAAGAGTAAACTTAGTATTCCTCCAAATATTACAACAAACCAGTTTATCCTGTCAACTCCCAGCAGGAACGGAGAAACTACTGTACTTGCAAAAAATACCTGGCCAATATCTGCACTAATTTCAGAGAGCACCTTAAACTGGGAATCTGAAAGTCTTGGAGTATGTACAAAGAAAAGGTCTGACAATGAGTCCATGGTATGCTGGAGTATATAGCAACAGGTCATAATTTGTCAAAACTAGGATATTTTTAATATTAAAATGAAAATTACTTTTCCAAAAAGTATTATCTTAATCTTTTCTGCCTTCTTTTTTCTAAGCTTTCCTAGATTGGCAAGTGCCGATAATATCGGCATTTCACCAAATCCGCCAACAGAAGGAGATCTTGTTAACTTTTCTTATGGATATGGTTATGATGTAACTTGTGGTATAGGGGGAAGTTATACCGAACTCCAACTTTCTTCTGGGGGTGGGTGTAGTAGTAATACAGGTTATTGTAATTTTAATTGGACAGCTGGTAGTTCTGGAACGTATGAAGTAAGCGGTTATTGGCAAGCGATCATAAGAGATGAGAGTGGGTGTACTACTCTTGACTCAAGATCTGATACCACTTCTTTTACAGTTAACCCAGCTCCTCCCCCGACTTACCCTACTTATCCTACATACCCTACTTATCCTACATACCCAAGTTACCCTACTTATCCTACATACCCAAGTTACCCTACTTATCCTACATACCCTACTTATCCTACATATCCAACTTACCCAACGTATGGTGGACCTACTTATCCAAACTATCCTACTTATCCATCATACCCCGCATATCCAACATACCCTACATATCCAACTTACCCCGCATATCCAACATACCCAACCTATCCAACATATGTCGGTCCTACTGCAACCCCTACCCCAACCCCTTCCGGAATTACAGTTGATTTAACTGTAGATGGTACTCTTGCAGGATTCGGAGGAGGGATTAACATAACTAACGGCTCATCCCATACCTTAAGGTGGAGTTCAACTAATGCTACATCCTGCAATGCATCTGATTCCTGGAGCGGAGCAAAAGCTTTAAATAACTCCGCAGGGGAATCAACAGGTATACTTTCAAGCCCGCCTGCTGTACGTACATACAGGCTTGATTGTACAAACGGAGCTACCACTGTTTTTGATACAGTTACCTTAACTATATCCTCTGCCCTCCCCTGGCTTAGGACAACCGGAGGAGATGTACATTCAAATACCAACATTAATACCCCGGGAGGACCATGATGGGAAAACTCGAAACTATCTATACTGTCATTCTGAGTGTAGCGAAGAATCTCTTGCGAATGCAAGGTTTCTCAAACAAGTTGAGAGATCCTTCAGGCTTCGCCCTCAGGATGACAATGGTGTTGTTCTTGTTACTTGTTACTTTATTCTATATCTTATCCCCTAAACCCCAAACCCTAACCCCTACCTCCTTTGCTGCAGGGACTGAATGCCAGGTTGATACATCTGCCAATGCAAGAGCTTCCGGTTTAATAAGCATCGGCGCGGACAGCGCCTTAACAGGCAAATTCGGAAACCCCGCCGGCATCTGTGCGTATGATCCGAAAGCTGCTTTTATTTCATTTAAGCTCCCTACTTACGCGGAGCTTAAATCCAGGCACTTCGATCAGGCAAAAGATAATCCGACCGCTTTTGTAAATAAAAACACTATGATCACAGTAAATCCGGCAACGCAAGCTAATATCCCCATGGGGGCAGCGGAAGATCAACTCTACTACCTGACAGGGAATTTAGAATTAACCGGGAATCCAAGCGGCTCCCGAACAGGCATAATTTTCATTGACGGAAATTTAAATATAAGCTTCGCCGATATAACTTATGGAACTGCAACCACAGGATTAGTTTTTGTTGTTAAAGGCAATGTAAATATTAACGCTGGTGTTCAAATAATAAACACAGTAATAATCTCCCAGGGCACTATTTATACAGGAGGTACAGGTTGTACAAAAAGTTCAGTTTCTGCACCGGCGCTTACTATAACCGGAAGCTTAATATCTCTTGACTCAACCAAACCAATAGTATTTTGCCGAATATTATCAGATAATTCAACACCTGCAGAAGTAATCAACCACCAATCCAAATATGTAGTAATATTAAGAGATTTATTTTCAGATACTTTGCAAAAATGGACGGAAGTTGCAGGGGTTCCATATATAGCAACCCAACTCCCAACCCCAACCCCAACCCCTACACCTATTCCCACTGCCACCCCTCCCCCTCCTCCTACACTTGCTTTGGTTGCAAATACCCAGTCAACAGGTATTTTGGGTTGGAACCAAAATTGTGGGTCTAGTACACAAAAGATGCTAATTGTGACAACTGCAGAATGGAGAGGAGATGCAAGTAGCCAGGTATCTGGGATTAGTTATGGTTCTCCCGCGCGATCTCTTACTAAACTTAATCAAGCTTTTAACATTAATGGCCCGCTTGTTACAATATGGTATTTAATAGATCCTGATTCAGGAACAAACTTAGTCACTCCTACAACTGGTACTTCTGAGGTGGCCTTCGGCGCATCCTGTTGGCAGGGGGTAACACAATCTGCCCCGATAAATTCCATAAATTCAACTGGTATTGGTACACCTTCAATTAACATCTCTTCCTTTTCCGGGGATATGGTAATTGATGGCATATCAGTACTTGGTTCAAATACACTTAATGTGGGCCTGGGACAAACACAGATGTCAAATATATCTTCAGGTCTTGCTCATATTGGGCACAGCAGAAAGGTTGGTTCACCTGTTTCAACCACCATGACTTGGTCTACGGCCGCTGATAAAAATTGGGCCATGGTCGGCGCGGTGCTTAGGCAAGCTCCATAATTTTTACTATTGACAAGATTTTAAAAAAGGTTTACAGTATAAAAGTTATGTCCCCAGATAGGCTTTTGGATACTAAACTAGAGTTAACCCCAATTCAGCAAACATTTCAGCGCGGTTTGGTAGCTAGATTAAGATCTAATTTCCGCAGAGCTGCTACTGGTTTTTTAATAATCACAGGAAGTTTAATAGCAGGTTCAACTGCTTATGCTGACGGAGCACAGCAAATAAGCTTACCTGGATTTATAAATGCTTGTGATATTGCCGCCGGTCCGGCGGATCTTATAGGGATAATGAATACTTCAACCAGTGCTATAGTTGATGGAAGCGGCTTTAGGCAACACTTTAATGCGAATCTTCATGGACGGACCGCGAGCGGACTAGAAACCACCTTAATTTTAGAATTTAATAATGTACTGGGCAGTGCAGTAAGTGAGCAGGCTACTGGTCTGAGTAACACAGGAGGTAGAATCGATCTCTCTAAATTTGGAATTACAAACAATGCAAAGGGAGTTCTTACCCAAGATCGTTTAACTGTAGTCTGCATTGGCAGAGGCCTCTAACCCAAGTTTACTTCCCAAAATTTCTTTTTTAATTTCTGGTATTATGGTAAAATATCATTAGGTTATGCGTATAAAATCGGTTTGGTATTCTAAAGCAGATTTGAATTCACCGGATAGTGTTCATCAAATACTAATGTTTGGAGACCTAAAGGAGATTGAGTTTTTAAATAAAACTATTGGTCGGAATAAAGTAAAAAAGCTTTTTTTAGCATTTCCTAAAAAAGTATATACTTACCCTGCGCTTAATTTTATTAAAAACTTCATATTAGATATTAATATTCCAATTGATGAACAAAAATATCTCAAAATTACACCTCGATCTATTAGATAAAAAAAGACAGGAATTGTTACAAAAACTAATTCCGTATGTGGCAAATTTTGTCTTAAGTGGAGGAACAGCACTTTCTTTGCAGCTTGGTCACCGTAAATCGTTTGATTTTGATTTCTTCTCTTCTCTGATGATCCCTAAAAAACTACTTGAAAAGCTTTCTAAAACTATAAGAATTAAAAATGTGGCGGTGGATACATCTGATGAGCTTACCTTTTTTACGGAGAATAATATTAAAGTTACATTTTTGTATTATCCTTTTAAAACTCGCTTAAAACCCATTAAGGCAATCAATGGTCTCTGGCTATTTTCGGTGAAAGAAATTGCCTTACAAAAAG
>Ga0155059_138_pt1 | contig 18927 bp, 16 predicted proteins | sample RifCSPhighO2_01_FD_106027 | JGI IMG/M metagenome (GOLD analysis project Ga0155059, IMG submission 106027) | Candidatus Daviesbacteria bacterium RIFCSPHIGHO2_01_FULL_37_27
AACTCTTTTCTGTCAAAAGTTTTTTCGAATTTTCCAGTTTTAGGATTTATAAATGCATTCTTTTCTTTAGCAGGAGAGATTTTAACCATTTCTTTGTGAAACTCATCATCCGTTGAAAGTGAATAGACAAATAAATAGCCGCTCGGCTTTAATATCCTTAATATTTCTTTTACAGCAAATTCCCGACCCTTAATTGATTCGATATCAGTAGTGGCAAAACAATCAATTGCAAAATCAAAACTATTTGATTTAAAAGACCAAGTTTTTGTAGCATCATGAACAAAAAAGCGTGTTTTATTTATTCCAGTTAATTTCGCCCTTCTTTTTGCTTCCTTTATTGCAACTGGAGAAAAATCTATCCCAACTACCTCAACTCCTTGCTTTGCCAACCAAATTACATTCCTTCCCTTTCCACAACCAAATTCAACCGCTTTAAAGTTTTTCATTTTACTTTTCGCTTTTAACCAGTCGAAAAACTTTACCACACCACTGGACGAATCTTGTGAGTCCATCTGAAGTAGCGCATATGGTTTTTTATGTTCTTTATCCCAAATATTTTGCTGTTTTTTATGAGTAACTATTTTCATTTTTTAGGGACTTGCGTTGGGAGAACTGTATATTTACTTAAGATTTCTTTTACCTTTGGTTCTATACTCTGAAGGGCTGATTGGGAGGGAGTTCCAGAAAGAATTGCATTTACAGCCTCAGCCCAAACTTTTATCATCTCATCGTTTAATCCTGCATCTGCCGTTCCTGAGGAGAGATACCATGATTTATAAATTGGTCCCTGGGAAACAAATACAGACAAAAGAGGATCAGCAGATTTCATTTTTTGTTTTTCATGATCTTTTTCTGATAAGAATTTCGCAAACTGCCAGGATTCTTTTATATGTTTACTTTTTCCTGAAACTGCGTTTCCCCAATAGCTAGCCCAGGCAACATTCCTTCCGGGAAGCTGAGGCACAGGAATAATTTTAAATTTTAAATTGGGATTTGTTGCAGCTATTCTCGAAGCTTCTAAACTCGGTGCAAAATAAAAGGCCAAATTACCCTGAGCAAACATAGCTGTTGAAGAAATAAGAGTTGTATCCCAGGTTTTCCTTGACGGATCTATAACAAATCCTGTATAAAACTTCAAAACTTCTGCTGTTTGTAAAGATCCGGGTTCTGCTGGATTAACACCAGGCTGCTGCAGAAGCAAAAGCCCAAGAATATCCGGCCAGTAGTCTATATTTGAAGCCGTACCTAATGCTGCACCTGCAGTTTTTATTACCCCTGTTAAGTCTTTTACAGTCATCTTAGTTGCAGCATCAACAAACTCCTGCCAGTTTTTTGGAACTGATACTCCAGCAGAAGAAAGTATCTCTTCATTATAATATAATGCAAGCCCATCAATTGTATCCGGCACTCCGATTATTTTATTATCAATAACAAAATTATCCATTACCACCGGAAAAAAACTATTTTGAAATAACGCCAGATTAAAAATTTCAGCAGGAGCCTCAGCTAAATCACCTGAAAACATTTTTATCCAGGAGGAGTGTATTTTAAATACATCCGGACCAGCTCCTTCACTAATTTGTGTTTGTACCCTTGTTCTATAATTTGTATTTGATTGACGATCATAAATTACCCTGATATCCGGATTGCTCCTTTCAAACTCCTGTACTAGAGGTTTCATAACGTTTTCATCTTCAAAACCTGAAAATTTTATAGTTACCGACCCAACCGGGATAGTATTTTTATTAGTAATTTGCGGTCCAAATATAAAAATTAAAATACTTACAATTATTATTGGGGCAAGGGCTCCTATGAGTGCTTTTACCATACTTTTAATTATATCTTAAAAACCGTACAATACGCTTAATGAAAATTCATAAAAAAATTAAGAAAAAATTTTCATCCCCTATTTTGCTCGTAACTGTCTTGAGTTTACTTTTACTTTTAACCTTTGAAGTTATTTTCGAGGATAAATTCTTACCAAGATCATATATTGGGGATACAAATATAACTTTTTTAACTAAACCTCAAGCATATAACCTACTGTATTACAAATTTAATCAAAGAACAGAAGGTTCTCTAAATTTTACTCATGATGATACTACTTTCACGATAGATCTTGCAACCTCTTCCGCACAAATCAAAACCGCAGACATAATAAATAAAGCGTTTGAAACTGGTCGCGAAAACGCTCTTCATAAAAGAATAGTTTCTCAGCTAAAACTTTTAATCTTCGGGTCAAGTTATATTCCAGAAATTAATATAAATTTAGATAAACAATTCGAGCAAATTGCAAACACAGTTAAAAGAGATGCTATTGATGCAAAATTAGTAATAACCGGTAAAATCGCAACTGAATCCGGTCAAATTCAAGTTATTGAAGGAAAAACCGGTTTAGAACTAAACAAAGAACGGCTTACTGAACAAGTCAAAAACTACATTGTTTTCGGAAAAGTTCCTGATATCTTACCTGTTGATATTAAACAACCAAAGATTACGACTGAGAAGGCAAAAAAAGCTAAGGAATTTCTCGAGAGTTCTTTAACTAACCCGGTTAAACTAATCTTTGAAAATGAATCCTGGACACTGGATCCGAATACTTTATTAAACATTTTAAACCTTTCAGGAGAAGAGACTTTAATAGACAAAGAAAAACTTAACAATTACCTTTCAGATCTTTCAGAAAAGATAGACCAACCAGTTGTAGAAGGATTATTTTCGTTTGATTCAGGAAGCCAAAAAGTAACCTCGTTTAAACCATCTCAACCAGGCAAACAGCTTGATGTAGAAAAAACTTTTACTTTAATTTCTCTTGCGCTAGAGGATAAACGGGCAAAAAATATAAGTCTTCCTGTTGCGATAACCGAACCAAAAATAAAAACCGGGGATGTAAATAGCCTTGGAATAAAAGAGCTAATAGGTCGTGGTGTTTCAAATTTTGCAGGATCAATTCCAAATAGAATTTATAATGTCAGCTTAACAGCTTCCAGAATAAATGGGATTTTAATTCCACCTGGAGAAATATTTTCATTCAATCAAACCATTGGCGACGTCTCTGCTGCAACAGGCTATAAACAGGCATATGTTATAAAATCAGGACGCACTGTTTTAGATGACGGAGGAGGAGTTTGTCAGGATTCTACAACACTTTTCAGGGCAGTTTTAAACGCCGGGCTTCCGGTAGTGACTCGTACCGCTCATGCTTATAGAGTTGGTTACTATGAACAGGGTTTTCCACCCGGGCTTGATGCTACTGTTTTTCATCCCACAGTGGATTTTAAATTTAAAAATGATACCGGCTATCATATCCTAATCCAAGCTTATACCTCAGTAAACACACTTTATGTTGATCTTTACGGAACATCTGATGGAAGAATATCCACTATTTCAAAATCAGTGATAACAAACTCAACTCCACCTCCTCCGGAACTTCGGCAGGATGATCCTGAACTCCCCAAGGGAACAGTTAAACAGGTTGATTTTCCAGCTTGGGGAGCAAATGTAAGTTTTTCTAGAAAAGTTACAAGGGGCGGGGAAAACCTAATAAATGAAACTTTCAAAAGTAATTATAAAGCCTGGCGGGCAGTTTACCTTGTTGGAACAAAAGAAAACTAACATCTCCCTCCGTCATTGCGAGCCCGCCGAAGGCGGGCGTGGCAATCTTATTTTCCTAAAAACTGTTCAATGGTTTCAACCGGATGGTTATTTGGCGTTTCTTCAGGATCAAACTTTTTTACTATATAACCGTTAATTTCTTTTAGTTCTTCATCCCGGGTTAACACAAACTTAACCTTGGGCTCTTCCCCTCGCATCAACGCCTCCCTTAAGGGGATACAGATCGCTTCCCTTTCTTCTAAATCTTCCGCAATCGCAACTTCTTCACTCTTTCCAATTACGATAAAGTGAAAAAGTTCATCATTATTTTCTCTAAAAACACCATACATGCTGCCGCCAGCCGGTCCCATTTGTCCCCAAATACCAACTAGGGTTGCCTCAAGCAAAACCCCACGTTGCTTTAGACCTTCAACCCATTGCCGATTCCACTCTTTAATTTTTCTATTATGCTCTTCTCTTTGTTGTATAATCTCAGGGGTTAGCTCCCATGAATCATTCTTTCTTTCACTCATTTTCCTTCACCTCCTTTCATATATACAATCTATTCACGGCTGTGATACTTTTGTATTTTTACATCTAATAAGTACTCATTCCACTTTATCAAAACTTCCATAATAAAATCTTAGTTCGTGCTCATTAGGGCATCTGAATATAAGTTCCACTTTGCTTCTGCTTCCTCCAAAAGACCTATATTTTGATGGTAAATCGCAATCCGGGCATTCTTTTGGAACTCTTATAAACTCATGAAATCTCTCTAAAAACTCTGAAGATTGCCTTCTAATCTCACGCATCTCTTCCCAGGTTTCTGCATTTGGAATCCACGGATCGTTCTCCCTAAATTTATTCCTCGCTTTTAAATAACTAATTAACTCTTCATATGAAACATCCGACCAACCTTTAGGTTCTCCCTCATTATTTAATGGTTCCTTTTCCATACTTCCTCATCTCCTTTACTTTCTTAAATCACAGTATGTTCAACGACCGTTGTATACATTGTGATTTTTCTTATGTTCCAAACTCGATTTTGACTTTTATTTCCCTTTTATATTTCTTCATCTCTTTTGAACCCAAAATGCGATCTCCAAAAGAAAGTATTTTTTGTTAACCATTCATCTAAATTAACAAATTCTTTTGTTAGTTCCGGCTTTGGCTGCTCTCCAACTCTGTCCATAGCAGAAAGCTTTCTTCTGATTTTCTTAAACCTTTCAGCTTGAATATTAACCTGATTTCTTCTCTCTCTTTCCATATCCCCCCTTTTAATTTATTTTTGATAAAGTTTCTTTAAATGCTTCTGATAATTCCTGAATTTCAGCTTTATTTTCTGTTCCACCTGCTATACGAATTACATCAAAATGTGGATCTGGCCATATTCTGGTTCTATCAAAACCAAAACTTTGACCCAAATTACAGTATTTTCTTATAATCGGATTCTCCCAAAGTCTTTCTGTTAACTCAAACTGATTAAGTTCTCCTAAACACCCCAAAAAAAACACAGGAGAGCATCCATGGGGATATTTAGAATTTACAAATTCACTTTTTTCATAAGAATCCAGGTTAGGGTAAGTTGTTATAAATACATCATCTTCGTTCTCTACTTCAAAACAAGCCCTAGTTAACTCAGATGTATTAGAAACAACTAATCTGTTTCTTAAATCAAATTCTGTTTTTGTACCGGGAAGAGTCTTACCCAATATCTTCGCTGATTCCGGAACAAGCAAGGTACCTCTACATCGTCTTCTATACATCATTCTTCTTTTAAGATACTCATTTTTTGTATAAGCAAGTCCAGCCATTGTTCGATTTAAGGAGAAAAATTTAGTTCCGCTCTCAACTACAATAATTTTTCTTGCTTTATCTTCTATAATTTCAGAGGGTGGGAGTATCGAGGAGATTGGTAAGCTATTGTCTAATACAATAAGCGGGTTGTAATCAAGCGCAGATATTTCCAAAAACTTCTCTACATCCAAAACGGTCATGCTCGGCCCATTGGTAACCGTTTCCAGTAAAATTACATCCGGTCTATACTTTTTAATTGTTTGTTCAATATCTAAAAGAGAGTCACTTTCAACCCCAATCGTCTTTATTCCTCTTGGGTGAAGCTCTTCATTTACAAAGTATAAAGATTGATTATAAAGGTCTTGTCCGTAAAGAATTACACTATCTTTGGTTGGAAAATCAAGCTCAATCACTTCCGTTACTGCCAACATGCCGCAGCCAAACAATTCAAGGCGCCACTCATTATTTAACCCAATCAAGCTACTGATACGGTTCTCCATATCATACAATGCGGCATAACCATCTCTGGGATAACCATCAACCATCTCAAATCTCTCTTTTTTGGCTTGATAATTAATAACTTCTTCAATATTTGCAAATGATGGTACTACTTCTTTTTCCATAAAAAAACCTCTCCTGTTAAGAGAGGTAAAATTTATTTCCTCGCCATAGGCGGGCTAATCCTCCCTTATACAGGGTTGGGTGTAGCACCGTTTCGGCGTTGCCGGGCGGTTGCTGGATGGATCAACGAGCCAATACTCTACCCATCACTCTTGATTTATTTAGTTGTTAAAATCATATTAAAACAATATAATCAATTTGTCAACCCCGATTTAATCGGGGTCAATATGCGATTTTTTATAGCCTTAGATTTACCAGAAGTAACCCGGAATGAACTTAAAGAGGTTCAGGAAAAACTAAAACCTCTTATCCCCGGGGCGAAATTTACTGATCCTGAAAAACTCCATCTAACAATTGCTTTTGTAGGAGAACAAGATGATGAATTTGAAGAGAAACTAATAAAAATCTTAGAAGCTTCACCCCAGGGTATCCCTCCGTTTACTGTTACCCCCTCATACATTGACGGGTTTCCTCATCTGCACACTGCTAATACCTTATGGGTTGGGGTAAAAGAGGATATTGATAAATTATATGAACTAAGACATCATATTAAAGACGGACTTTCCAGTTTAGGCTTACCTGTAGATCAAAGACGTTTTGTCCCTCACATTGCAATTGCCAAGTTAGATCATTTCAGATTAAAAAAAGAGGTCGAAAAAGAATTTGAAAATATAATGTCAGGAAATTTTTCACCAATTTTGGTTTCTTCAGTTAAGCTTTTTGAAAGCGTCCCTGAACATGGATTTCACAAACATAACACCTTAGCTAAAATACAATTAGGCTGAAGGAAAAAAGAAAATCATTTTTTTAAACTTAAAATCCGTAAATTGGTACTCTCCTTTACCATCCAAAATAGCCTGATAAGTTTCACAGTCTCTGCAACTACCAGGATTTATACAAACCCATTCATTTTTTTCTAATGCAAGTTTTATTTCTCTTGCTTTTTCCGTTAACCACTTTAACTTTTCATCTAACAGGTCTAAAACTGCCTCTTTTGGGCTTTCGTCTTTATCTAAATACCAATATGAAATTTTTGTTACATCCTTTTGATAATTACTTTCTGCCAAAATTGCATAAATATAAAGCTGAAGGGGATCTTCCTCTTCTCTTGTACCTGTTTTAAAATCCAGGATATGCAAAGTTCCGTCAGATTTCTCTCCAACAAAATCAATATTCCCCATAAGCACTAAATTGTCTTCCAAAATATATTTTGGGAAATTCAAAGGAGGGACCTCTTTTCCAAGCTTATTTGCATTTTTATAAAAATTATCCAACATACTGAGTCCTCTTTTACCAAACTGCGCTTCCTGTATATCATCTGTAAATCCCCCTTTTCTCCCTCTAAATTTAAGCCATAAATTTCTGAATTTTTTCTCAAATTGATCTTTATTAACTTGCCCCTTCATATCCAAAAACCATCTGATGCTATCATGTACCACCCCGCCTAGTGATAAATAAGGAGAAGCAACTTGAATTCTAAAACCGGTATTTTTATCCCTGTAGATGTTTTTTAAATAATATGTTCTTGGGCATTTTATAAAATCCGAAAGGCTGGTATAAGAAATAAAGATCGGGTTTTCTATAAATTTATTTTGAGAGGGCTGGATCATCTGATAGAATATACCATACTATGATTATTTTAGGAATTGAAACTAGTTGTGACGAAACAGCTGCAGCGGTTTTAGAAGGTAGTCCTTCGACAAGCTCAGGATCTACGAGTCGCATACAAATATTATCCAATGTTGTAGCGTCAAGTGCATCTCTACAATCTAAATATGGTGGAATAATTCCTGAGCAAGCAGCCAGAGAACAGATTAAAAGTATCATTCCGGTTATAGAAGAAGTACTTTCGCAGGCTTTTTTTAAAAAGAGATTGCCACGCCCCGCCATAGGCGGAGCTCGCAATGACGGGGTTGGAGTAGATGCTGTTGCTGTAACTTATGGTCCGGGATTAATTGGATCCCTTTTAGTTGGGGTGGAAACAGCTAAAACTTTAGCCAGGATATGGAATAAACCGCTAATCCCAGTAAATCATCTTCTTGGTCACTTTTATGCAAACTGGATCACTGGCTACACTCCCGATGTGTACGCTCAAGTTTCACCCAAATCCCACATCGGGAGTGAAAATGAGGTACCTAAATTTCCTTGCATCGGTCTTCTTGTATCCGGCGGGCATACTGATCTGGTTCTTTTTACCGATCATGGTAAATATGAATACCTCGGTGGAACCAGAGATGATGCAGCTGGGGAGTGTTTTGATAAGTGTGCAAGACTTCTGGGACTTCCATACCCCGGAGGACCGGAGATTAACAAACTAGCAGAAAAAGGCAAGGATACATTTCGTTTGCCAAGACCTATGATTAATTCAAATGATTTAGACTTCTCATTTTCAGGTTTAAAAACAGCCGTGGCAAACCTATTGCACACCAACTCCACTCCCGGTGTGAAATCCAAGCTTAACCCAAGCAGACACACCGGGAGTGTTCCCCCCTCCGAGGTGGAGTTGAGAAACTTATGTGCCTCGATTGAGACTGCAATTATAGATGTCCTAGTAGTAAAGACTGTCAAAGCAGCCCAAAAATATAATGTTGAACAAATTATTATTGCAGGAGGGGTAGCATCAAATCAGAAACTAGTCTCTGATTTAGAATTTAGAATTAAGGATTTAGAATTAAGAATTAAACTGCATGTTCCACCACCAGAACTATGCACTGATAACGGGGCAATGATTGCAGCTGCTGGATTTTTCCTCCCTCCCCGGAAAGCAAATAAAAATTCAATCAAGGATCCTCTTACTCTTCAAGCAAATCCAAATTTATCACTTGCCTATTGACAGCATCTAAATAAAATACTATATTCTCCTGTAACCATCCCATCCCGGGTGGTTTTTATTATGGAAAAAGATCCTGCTACTAATAGCGAAGAACCTATTAAAACACCAAATTATGACCGGATTTGTGATACTTGTTATATAAGTACTCCACAAGTTTGGGTTACAGGATTGTCACCTCTCCGTAAACTCTTACCAGAAGAGCGTTATTCCGTTCAAAGAGTTCGTAGGTTTAAAGCTGAGACTATTGATTCTATCGCCTTAAATCCTGATGAATTAACCGGGAGAATCAAACATGGACGAAAAATTACCAGACTTGAAGGTCCTAATTTCGAAGTATATTATGAATATATTCACCCTGAAAATCCAAAATTTTACAACGCTCCTCATTTTAAATGTTTCAGGGTTATACAGGATCCTGACGATTTAACTTGATTTTACTCCTCTTCACGCATATACTTTAACCACCATGAATCAAAAAAATAACCAGAGTAAACCTGAACAAAACTGGTACATATTTTGGGAGGAAAATGGGTTTTTTAAAGCTGACCCCAATTCTTCCAAACCTCCGTATTCTCTTTTAATGCCCCCGCCTAACTTAACCGGAGATTTACATCCCGGTCAAACAATGCAGCATGCCATACTTGATTGTATCGCCCGTTTTAAGAGAATGCAGGGCTTTGATGTTTTACTGCTCCCCGGAGTAGATCACGCCGGAATTCAATTTGAATCTACTTTAAATAAAATTTTATCAAAGGAAGGACTAACAAAAGAAAAATTGGGAAGAGAAAAATGGCTTGAAAGAGCATGGAAGTTTAAAGAAGAAACCTATAAATCTTTTCATAAAACCTGGAATATCATTGGCCTTTCTGCTGATTTTTCCAGAGAAGTCTTTACTTTAGAGCCAAAGGTACAGAAAGCAGTACTTGAAGAGTTTAGAACTTTTTGGGAACAGGACTTACTTTATAAAGGAGCTTACATCGTTCAGTGGTGCCCGAAAGATCAAACTGCAATAGAAGACGTTGAAATGGAATACCAGGAGAAAAAAGAGAAACTGTACTTTGTTAAGTTTAAAATTAAAGATAGTGACGAATATATCACTGTTGCAACAGCCAGACCTGAAACAATTAGTGCAGATGTAGCCATTGCTGTTTACCCAAATCATCCCAAATACAAAAAACTAGTTGATAAGATTACTATTAACCCTTTTACAGAAACCGAGATGGTTATTATAGAAGATAGTCGGATTGATAAAAAGTTTGGGACTGGTGCATTAAAAGTCACTCCTGGACATGCGCCTCTAGATTATGAAATCGGGAAAGATCACAATCTCCCTATTTTACATGCCATTGGTAAAGATGGACGCATCACTGATTTAGATCCAAACCTAAAAGGCCTTAAATTAATAGAAGCCAGATTAAAAGCTGCTGAAATATTAAGAGAAAGGGATTTAATAGAAAAAGAGGAAGATTATACCCACTCAGTCCCAGTTTGTGAAAGATGTAAAACTACAGTTGAGCCACTTATTTCAGAGGAGTGGTTTGTTAAAATGAAGCCTTTGGCAGAAAAAGCCTTAAAAAATATTAGTAAAATTAATTTTTATCCTAAAAATTATCAAAAAATTATTTCTGATTGGTTAAAGGAGATTCACGACTGGTCAATCTCCCGCTCGCTTTGGTGGGGACACAGAATTCCAGTCTGGTACTGTAAAAAGTGTAATCCAAACCGTGAAGTTGGAAAAGACAAGGATATGTTTATAGCTCTTGAGCCAGAGGGTAAAAAATGTCAGACTTGTGGATTAAATAATTGGGTTCAAGACGATCAAGTCTTAGATACATGGTTTTCATCAGGAATGTGGCCACTCTCCACTTTAGGCTGGTCCGAAAGCACAAAAGAGTTAAAAAGATATTACCCCTGGGATTTTGAGCTCACTGCACCTGAAATAAAATTCCTCTGGATTGCCAGAATGATAATGCTTGGTCTTTGGTTTAAAGATGATATTCCTTTTAAAAATATGTTCTTTCATGGAACACTGCGTGATCTTAAAGGTCAGAAAATCTCTAAATCTTTAGGAAACTACTTTAGTCCTCTTGATTTAATTAATCAGTGGGGGGTAGACGCAGCCCGTATGGCACTTCTTTCATATTCAGTTACCGGAAGAGATAGTAAAACCTCCCTGGAAGTTATAAATGAAAGATGTAAAAATTACAGGAATTTTGTAACAAAACTTAAAAATATCAGTCATTTTATTGTGGATTTAAAACCAGAGGGTGCGAGTGAAGATCGAGCGAAGCACCCCCACCCAGATGATCAGAAAACCATTGAGGAATTAAATAAAACCATCTCCAGCGTAACAAAAAATCTGGAATCATTTAAAATCCACCTTGCTATAGATGAACTTTATGAATTCATATGGCACAAATTTGCAGATATTTATATTGAGAAAAGTAAAGACAGGCGCGTTGAGGCTCAACCAACTCTAGAATATGTCCTAAAAACCTCTCTTGAACTTCTTCATCCATTCATGCCTTTCGTAACTGAAGAACTTTGGCAAAAACTTGCCCATGAAGAAAAATCTATTATGATTACTGCTTGGCCGATTATAAAACCCTCTATTGATTAAAATAATCTTATAGTGTATACTTCCTGTTATTATGTCTCCTGAAAAAGGCCCTCTACAGCTTTGGGAAGAAAACCAAAGACAAATGGGAAATATTCCAGGTGCTGAAATAGCACGGACTTTGCGTGAGCAGTTTGGTGATGTCTGGGCTCCTCTGGATTCCGAGGGGGGGGTAAAACCAGATTTTGAGCCTGAAATGCTTTCCTTAAGAAGAAAAGATGTTGTAAGTCGTTTCGTAAAAGCAGTAATCCAGAAAGAAGCACATTTAGTAAAACCTAGTATTTATGGCCTTTCCCTAGAGAGATGGATAAGAGGTAAAAATATATTGGGCAGTTATTTAATATCCAGTGCAAAGCAGGAGAAAATCGGACAAGTATACAAAATCGCTCAAGCCAATGTTAGCTTCTTAATGAGAAACTCAATAAGATATTTGTGGCTAAGCGCATCCCCGGTAGTTAAGGAACATTTTTTGTTACCTCATAAGCCTTCGGGGAGAGAAATAAAAATAAAGCAGGTAAAAAAGAAGGGTCTATCCCGACCACTCCATCCCTCATCTAAACAACCTGTTTTACCTCCTGAATCACCTATTCATCCCAAATTAAAAGAGGCTTTATCCGGAGTAAATTTTACATTTATTGCCCCTGAAAGCCGCGAAGTTTTAAGACAGGTTTTTTCTGAAGGAGCCCATCTTTTGACACCCCCGGGAATGAATCCGGAGAGATGGACTCTTTACAGAAATATATTTGGAACTTTTATTTTAAGTAAAGCTAAATTAGGACAAATTGGAAAAATTTATGGAATATCCGGTGAAAGAGCCAGACAAACAAATGAAATAGTTTTAGAAAAACTTAATTTTCAAAATAAAATTTCTCTTAAAAAGAAACCTCAGTACCGCCCTAAAGAATGGCTGCTTGTAAAAGATAATTTGGGCTCAGAAATAGTTGAGCTTTTAGAACAGGGACTTTCAGCAGATCAAATAAAATCACGTTTTGAAATAGGTCCAAAAAGAATACAGGCAGTAAAAGCTTTAAAAATGCTAAGAGAAATGGGTTTTAATATAAAAAGGGTTAAAGATAGTCCTGGTGAATATCTTAGGATTGCACAGAAACTAATGAGGGAAGACTTAACTGATGAAGAAACTCAAGTTTTATTAGACCAGATCAATGGAGCTCGCGGGATAGAAGTATTACGTGCCTCCGGAGTCATAATCAGTGTACGGGATTTTTTACTCTCAGCCGGTTTTCATTTTCCTTTATTCAAACAACAACATTTTTATGACGCTTTAATAGATGCCGGTATTCCCCTTGGAATAACAGAAAGCATTGTTCAAAGCGGACCTCAAAAAGGCAAAAGGTATTACTTTTTTATAGCAGCAAGACACAAAAAAAGAGCAGAAAAAGCCCTTAAAGAAAATCCAGATCTGGAAAGATTCCTTGAAAATCCTGTTAAACAAATAAGCGGGCCTAAAACTGAAATTCCGAACACTACAAAGATTCAGAAAAAAAATGGAGTTGTGAGCTTAGCTTCTGCACTCACTGAGTTCAATATTTCCTACAAAAACCGTCTTAAATTACAAGCCATCAAAGACGCGTTAATTAAAGCATCTGAGATACCGATATTTCAATATGATACAACTTGCTATATTCTTGAATCTGACTTAGAAAATGTAAGGGCATTTATTAAAAGCAGGGTTGTGTGACCTGAAAATTATTAGCTTCTTTTTTTGGAGCTTTCTTTTAATGAAGGATAAACCAGAATACTGGTAGTTAAAAGAAGTATGGCAACTATTAAATAGAAAATCATTATATCGTTCATCTTCTAACTCCTTTAACAATAAACAAGCTAAATAACCAGCAAAAAATACTTAATAATAATCCTGATATTAGCATAACCACCCCGGGTTTGTCAAATTTTACGAAGAATGGAATCACCGTTGAGCCAAACACTATCCCGCCAATCAAAATAAATATATCTGATAATTTTTGTAACTGAATGTTATTTAATTTCTTCATCTAGCCTATATTTCCCGCAAATTAAACGCAAAATACCCGCTTAGCCTTCTCTCTTCACCTCGGAGGTGTCTTCATCGGTAACCTCGGATTTCACCTCCGAGGTGTCAGCTTGATCTTTTGCTTCCCCCTCAACAGAAGCTTCCTTCCCTTCAGCTTGGATTTCACCTTCCTTAGTACCCTCTTCGGTGGCTTCGGCTGCAGCTTCTGCAGTTTCTGCAGCCTGCTCTTCCAGTAATTCCTCCATCTCAGCGGATACAGCCGGAGCAAGCTTTACAACAATTGCATCCTCCTCTACTCCCACAGATAATTTTTCCCTGTCAAATTTAAGCTGTCCTATATTTATAGAGTCATCTATATTTTTAAGGTTTGTAATATCCACCTCAATTTTTTCAACTAAATCAGTCGGAAGCGCCTCCACTTCAACTTCATTTAATGTTTGGAGTACAATTGCTTCACTATTTTTAACCAGCTCAGGCTCATCCCCTACTAAAACAAGGGGTACAGAAACTTTAACTTTTTGAGACAGATTAACCTGATAAAAATCAACGTGCATTGGTTTTCCTGTTATTGGATTGTGCGAAACTTCACGAACCAAAACAGGTCTTATTTTTTCACTTCCAATTTTTAAATCAATCAACCCTGTTTCACCTACTTGAGTAAATGTATGCAGAAAATCTTTTGTATTTACTGAAACATGTTCAGTTTCAAGCCCTTTTCCAAAGACATGTCCAGGAAGTATTCCGTCTTTTCGAAGCCTACTTACTTTTTTACCAAGAAGCAGTCTTTCTTCGGCATTTAAACTTAATCTATCCATAGTATGAAATCTTAACACTATTTAGGAAAATATTCAACAGCCTCCCAAGCTTGCCCAAATTCAGGGCACGTGCTTATTACGAAGCAGCTTTGCTCACTTTGTAAAATCAACTGCAAAACTTCTGTCTTTCTTTAAATCTGTAATAATGTTTGTTTGACTGCTTGTCTTTATACTTTCAGGATATGTAATTCTCCATTCAAACGGATCAGATAAGGTTCCAGGCTGCTTTATAACATCAAGTCTGTAGTTAATTTTATCCGATTGTAAGTTTAATTTAATCGGAACAGTATAGTCAAAATTTAGACTCAACTGTTCTTTTGGTTTAATTTCAAAAACAAAAGAATAGACTAATCTTCCATATTCTATTGTTGAAGTTGAATTCTTCATCAAATCTATTTCTCCGATAAAGGCTCTAGTAACCTTACTGCCAGCAGGGATATACACCCTCATCCGGAGCTTATTTGAAATATTTTTACCATTTCCATTTATATAACCTACCCTTAAGTTGTGGCTTAAATTTCCATGGTTATCTATTTTTGTAGCAAGTTCTAATTTCCTGTCTAAAGCCGCGTTTGATTTTTCTTCTCCTACTGATGTTTCAATAATTGATATCAAATCAGATTGATCTTTTGAGGGTCTTGGTATGCTTCCGGAAATCCCTTCAGATAAAAGATATGCAAATATTCTGTTATCTTCAAAGTAGGCTTGTATATCCTTAGTTTCAATATTGCTTCCAAACCAGTTTATGATTTCCGGCCAGTTTATATCCGGGACAAAAAAAAGTTTATTTAATAATTTATTAGATAGTAAAGATGCTATTCTATCATCTTTATCTTTTTCTAAAAGTTCTTTTAGATTTTTACTATCTGCCAGTTTCCCTTGATCCTCTAAACTCACAGGACCTATAATCCTTAAAAGTTTTTCCAGGGATTGCACATCTATAGTTATTACTCCATCTACTACTTCCCCTTCTGATTTATTGTAATACCAGCTCATCATTTTTGCTGCAGTAGGAAAATCCGCATCAAAATTTGAATACTGAAACTGTCCTTTTTGAATATTTAAATCACTTTTTAAAATCTGCGGCGGGTTAGTAGATATTGTTAGTTCCTTATCTATCAAGCTTGCAGTCTTTGTTTCTAATTGCTTAAATTTTCCCGCATTGAAATCAATTCTTGAAGCTGAAAGAATTTTGCCGCCAGATCCCACAAGCCTGCTACCGTCTTCAATTATTACAAGGTAGCTCTTTTCTCCGGATACAACTTGAGGCAAAAACCTTGCTAAGGTTCTATTTTGTGATGTTAATTTAATATAAATGTCTGGATTTATGAATGGCAATTTTTTAATACCAGTTCTTTGTAAATTAAGTTTTATCTCAGACAACCCTGAATGTGCAGCTTCAAGTTCAGAATTTGCATTATCTATTTGATCTTTTAAGTTTGTATCATACTCCCCTGAAATCGATTTAAAGCTTTCATACAGATCTTTGGCTCCTGTTAAACTTTTTCTCACACTCTCAAGGGTACTGTCGTAAAAAATTAGGTAATCCTTAATAACTAAAAGCCTCTTATTTAAAATCCCTACTTGAAGCGGAAGTTTCAATGATCCCACTAAACCATTTATAAAGTTTAAGTTTCCCTCTGCACTTTGAATATTATTAAGGGACTCCCCTAACTCCCCCTCTGATAAGCTAACTTCTGCTGACAAAATATTTTCCCTAAATTGATATCCATTCCATAAAATACCCAAAATCGGGTAAATGAGTCCATAAGTAATTACCACCCAAAGGACTAAATTTATAAAGTTTTTTACTGATAAAAATTTGCTTTTTTTTATTTCGGATTTTTTAATATCAATTTCTACATCTTTCTTCCATTCGTTAACTTTTACCTTCCATTCATTTTCTTCCTCCGGATGTACCGTAGGAGATTCAGGTTCCGGATTATAATTAACTTCAAGTTTTGGTACATGAATTTCATTTTCTTTAAAAAAGTGAAGTGTACTCCTTAAAGCCGTAACAATGTTCGTTTTCGGTTTCCATGAAAGATGTTTTTTTGTATTTGCCAAATTGGGTGTTGTCCAGGGCGGAAGTTCCGAAGGGATAAACCCTCTTGTTTCGTGCCAAAGCGGATCTAAAAGGATTTGTTTTATCTCGTAAACTTTTACCGGATCATTTACACCGTCAAATATTTTTTGGGCAGTCGAGCCTGAAAGCATACTTTTGATTATTAAATCAGCTGCATCCGCAATGTAAAGCGCCCTTGATGAAAACTCAAGTGCAGTAGATTCTTTTTGAATCTCGCCAAGTAAAGTTGCCTGAATTAAACGAACTACTGGATCTCCGTACCTAAAATGCATCCTTGGACCAAAAACCGCTCCCATTCTAACTACTCTCGCATTCAAATTATTTTCCATTGCGAAGTTTGCAATTTTTTCTTCAGAATTTTTGTACCAAACTAGGGCTGAAGAAATGTTTCTGTCGTAAAGTCCAATATCCGAAATAAATACAACTTTTGATTTATGGTTGTTTGCAATATTAAGTATTTTTGATATGTCCCACTCTGACCCTGCGGTAATAAATATGTAATCAAGCCTTGGAACCTCCAAATTTAAACTTGATGCGTCAGTATTAATAAGCTGAAATTTTCTACTTTTAATAGCCTCGCTTAAATTTTCTTTTTCTCCTGTAGAAAAATTATCAACTCCTATAACCTGGATATTTTTTTTAAGAAGCTCTTCGGAAATATAAGAACCTATAAACCCGGAGGCTCCCACGACCAAGGCTATTGGAGAGTTTCGCGAAACACTATTAATATTGTTTCTGATGATATTTTCTGTTATTCCTTGCACATTTGAATCGTAACACTTGTAGAGAAGTTTGCAAGAGAGAGGAAAGATATCGTAAGGTAACATGCAGTAAGTGACTTTCGAGGATTAAACTCGGCTATCTAAAGCTTTATTGGCCATTGTATCCGCTTCCGTGTTCTTGCTTCTTGGTATATGCGTATAAGAAATAAGGTCAAATTCCACCTCTAGTATTTTTATTTTATCAAACAGAGGCCTTAAATTTGGGTGTTTCACTTTATATCTTCCTGATAGTTGCTCTACTAAAAGCTTCGAGTCTGCAAAAAGATTTATTTGAACCTTACCTTTTTTCGAATATTTTTCTTTTACAAGTTTCAGCGCTTCAATTACCGCAGTGTACTCAGCTACGTTATTCGTAGTCACCCCTATATATTCCCCTTCTTCGTGGAGTAGTTTTCCTTTTTGATCTGAGATCGTAAATCCGTATGATGCGGGACCTGGATTCCCGCGGGAGGCACCATCTGTATATATAATAAGCTTCATCTTCGAAATAGTAACACAATTTGCAGCAGCAAAATCAAGTACTCAGAAAAAACAGTAATCCAGGAAGTTGCTATGTATGAATAACTTGGGGTAAAAATGAAATTAGCAAACACATTTACTAAAAGTCCTGTTAAATAAATCCAAACCAAAACTTTATATTTTCCCAGAGAAACATATAGCCACATTAAAAGCGCTGTTCCAAAAAATGCCGGAAAAGAAAGTGATAATATTTTTATTGATTCTACAGATCCATCAAATCCACCCCCTGTAATTAAATTAACAATATCTTCCGAAAGTACAAAAGTAAGAATAGTTCCAAAAGCCGCCAATACAATCATTATTATAAATGCAATCCTTAACTGGCGAAAAAGCAAAACTTTATTAGAAAGCTCTTTTAAGATAATGGGGTAATAACTATTCATTATAAAAGCTGGTAAAAAAAGAGCTGTTTGAAAAAGAGCGTAAGAAAGATTATAAATTGCTGTTTCAGCCAAACCTCTTGTGGTAGCTAAAATAAAGGCATCAAACCTAAAATAAATCACATTTAGAATTAAAGTTGCTGATATTGGCCAAACTTTTTTAATTAGGTTAAAAAAGTATTTATAATCAGGCTTTAAAAGCTTAAAATGATAAAATTTATTTACAAAAATAAGTGAAACTAGATTGTTAGCAAACCAGCCTATGGAATAACAAATAAGCAACAGAGATACTGAGACTTTTAAAGAAATTAAAAAAATCAGTGAAAAAACCATTACGATAGAACCAACTGTCTGTGCAGCAATAGACAACTGATATTTGAGCTCTTTTTGGAAAATTAGGCTAACCGATGTAAAAACTCCATTACTGATAATTGTAAAAGCTCCTAGGAATACCGCTAATTTAAGAAGCCCGCCACCAATAGGTAATACTAAAACTAATATGCAAGCAATAAAAGCTAGGATAATTGACCAGTAAAGCCTTCCGTTAAAAAGTTTATTAACCTGACTCGGATCATCTTTAACTTTTTTTAAGACATAAGCATTCAAGCCTAAATCAGCAATTATAAAAAACATTGCAAGATAAGTCTGAGCTAAAGTGAAAGCTCCAACCTCTAGCTTATCGTAGTTTCTTGTAATTAACCCTAGTGAAACAAGCGATGCGGCCGATACAATAACCCTGCCAAAAATCTGCCAAATTGTTTGTTCAGTAATTTTCAAAAGTTTCTGCACTAAATAATTTTAGCTTATAAATAAACTTGACACAATAATAAATTAGTGCTATAAAGAGTGTGTGGATTACGAATCTGGGATTA
>Ga0155059_113_pt1 | contig 9828 bp, 10 predicted proteins | sample RifCSPhighO2_01_FD_106027 | JGI IMG/M metagenome (GOLD analysis project Ga0155059, IMG submission 106027) | Candidatus Daviesbacteria bacterium RIFCSPHIGHO2_01_FULL_37_27
AACACAAAAACTCCGTTTTTGCCTATTAATCTTGTAACGTAGCCTAAGTATTCGGTAATGTTAGCAAACTGGCAAAATGTATTTGCCGAATATACTAAAGTTACTTTTCCCAGGGCAAGAATTTGATCGACTACTTTATCGTTTGTATATTTTACAACCACTTTGTGACCCTTATGTTTAGACACCTCAGCGACATTTTTTGACGGTTCAACCCCAATTGCAGGTATATTGAGATTCTTCCAAGCCTCAAGCATAATCCCATCGTTACTTCCGAGCTCTACTACAAGTCCCTTTTTAGCAATTGGCAAAAGTTTCCTGGCAGTTTGGGCAAAATGGATTTGCATTCCATAAGATGTCGAGGAATAAAAGGCGTAATGATCGTGAAACATTTTTTTTAGTGGCACTGGGTTTACCAGACCGATTGCTTTTGTTTTTGGGTCAAATCCTAAGACTAAATTGTAAAAAAATTCCTCTGCAAATTGATCCGGGGTACAAAAAGCATTAGCAATTGGCATTTTACCAAAATCTATGACTGGGTTTAGTTTAATTTTCATTTTGTATTATTCCTCTTAGTTTATCGATCGAACTCTTGATGCCTGTTTTTAAATCCCCATTGGGTTTAAAGCCAAGACTTCTAAACTTTTTATCATCTACTTCGTAAGATAATTGGTTCATTATGGGGGAGTTAACGTAGCTAACGTTCAATTTTGGAATATACCGACTGATTGTTTTAACAACATCCTTCACTGTAAAATTCCCGCTGGTAACATTATAGACTTGTCCATCAAAAAGATCCTCATCAATTATAAAGTTAATCGCCCGTATACAGTCACCAAGATATAGGTATGGCCGTTTTTGCTCCCATGCTGTTTTCCATACTGTAAGAGGTATTCCATTTACAGCTTGCCAGGTAAACACATTGACTGCCGTATCATAGCGCATACCGATAGAGTATCCAAATATGGTACCAAACCTGCAAATTACATATTTCAATCCTTTGAGTTTTAAGCTTTTAAGATATTTTTCAGCATTTAACTTTTCCCTTGCGTATGGACTTTGCGGCTTTAATTCATTGCACCTTTCATCTACAACTTCCTCCTGGCTTCCATATACGCTTGTAGTCGAAGGGAAAAGAAGCTTTACACCGCGAGCCATACAGGCATCAGCAACCTGGACTAGGCCGCTAAAATTTACTTTTCTTAATTGTTTTGGTTTTTTTAAAGTTCCTTCTGCATCGGTTAAGGCTGCCAAATGTATTACTATATCAACTCCGGTTAAATATTTACCAAAATCGGCTGTTACAATATCATCTCTAATGAATTTAAACTTAAACCCTTTTGGTAGATCAAATAAAGAAGGGTACCTGCGGCTTTCAAGGTTGTCCAAAATTATAACTTCTGTGGCTACGTTTTTGCTGATATTTCTTAAAAGGCTCGAACCGATGTGTCCGAGTGCCCCGGTTATTAATATCTTTTTTTTCATTTTACTACTCATAATTCACGACCATATTAACAATAATTTCAAGTAGAATCAACAGGAAACCCGTATAATAAGCATCCATGATTTTTACTAACAAAATACTACTTATTGTATCAATATAGCTGCTTACAAGGAGAATCCTTGTAAGCAGTCCTTGCAAGCAGATTCATATTGAATCAGAATACCTGGAAATTTGCTGAGTGGATGAATGATTTACAGAAAAACTTGAAGGGTCACTCCTTTTTTACGGGCAGCTAATTATCCAAGTCAAATCTTTTCCCAAAATAATATATAGATCCTAACACTGGTTTGTTATTGTCCCGGGTTTTACTTTTACTTTCAGTATTAGTTGGTTCTTCAGTTCCAGTCAAAGGCTGATCGTCCTCTGGACGAGGTTCAATTTCTGTAGTATTAATTGCAGCCGCAACCTCTTTAAATTCAAAATTATTTGCCTTTAACATGATTAAGTCTTCCTCGCTCCATCCTTTAACAGGCCAGAATTTCTCTACCAGCCAGCTTAAAGGTTGAATTTGTTTATCCCAGTTATTATTGAAAAAAAGATCTTTGGCAAATTGTTTTGCTTTATCTTGATCCTTGCTGGAAATAGGGTAGGGGAAGCCGAAATCTCCACCCTGGGTCCGAAACATATGGGCATACCAAGTGTTATGATTGACTAATACTTGGCCACCTGACAGCCAGGTTTTGACAGCCACTTCAATTCCCTGGGAACCCCAGCTGCCGAAGTTTTCATCACAAACATTAAGCTCCCGGTATTTATCGCGAGTGAGCATCCAGCATGAGCCTTGAAGAGACATTGTTTCTGTCAAACCTGTATCTTCTAAATCTTTTCTATACTCTGGCCTCTTAGTATATTCATTAAAATATTGAAAATGCGGTTCAACATCAAAACAATATGAATTACTCTGAGGTTTCTCTTTACCTACCCACATAATCTTTCTTTTTATGTGTTCTGTATCACCACAATCATCACATTTTTGTGGAGTTGGACCCTGATACTTTTTCCAGCCGCAGCTGTAGCATTTCCACGAAAATGCCCAGAGATTCCTCATGGTGGGAGTCATTGTCACATGGTCTCCTGCGAGCTTAAACGCCTCTATCATTTTACGGTCAAACCCTTTATCAAAGGAACAATGTGCATCACACTTCATGACATATTTAGCCTTAGAGAGCTTACAGGCCAGGTTTGTAGCAGCACGTTGGCCAATACTTTTAGGGACATAAACCACATTAACCCTTTCGTGCTGAGGAATAGGCGGATCTGCCCACTGTCCATCCAAAACAGCAATAACCTCTGTGTCTGCCTCGATGTTGGTTAAGATGTCTTCGATGGTGTGGGCCAAAAACATCTCATTGCGAGCAGGTATTAGAATTGAAAGATCTTTTGCAAACATAAGTTAAGTTAATTTGAGTAATTCTTTTATATCCCAACCTGGTAATTTGTCAAGTGTTGATTCCTGCCAGCCGGTTGGTTTGTGTACAAAACTGGCAAACGTCATCTTCATTGGAGTAATTGTTCTTCGATGTCGTATATCAATATTAGGATATTTTGATTTCCATTCATCAATTGCATCTTCAGAGAATCCACCGTTTTTTTTAAGTTTACCAGGTTCATAGCCAATGGTTCTGGCCCATTTAGGATTTCTACCAACGATCTCATCCCAACCATTTTCAAAAATAAACTTTAATCTCTTTTCGTAATGCTCAATGGCTTTTTCCCTACTTACACAAATCCCGGAGACAGATCTGAAATGATCATAAGTGATAACTTTATCGTTGGAGAAGTCCCACCGCCAGACGTTTACATTGTAGTAGAAGGTGTCCCGGCTTGGAGGAGTAAATTCAAAGTGGCTTGTGTGGTATAAAACATCATGCTCACAAAAGAATACGAACTCACTTGAAGAAGCTTTTAAGGCTGTTAAAATCTGTTTAAACATTGTAGTCGGACCAGGAGGATCCCTATCAAAGATTATATTTTTCCCAAAATCCATGGGTTTTAAAGAGCAGTTGACTATCGGAAGCCGGCAATTTAGCAGTTGTTTTTGAACTAACAAATTTATCTGTTGATCTAATCTGTTATCAGTGTAATAAATAATAGATTTTGTAGCCATAAATTGAGGCGAGTTAATTTTTTATCCAAAACCATGACCTGTAGGGATCACGCTTTTCTCCCTTGACTTTTTCTTTTCTGCCTATTACATACCACTTTTGTATTCCGAAAGCCCGGGTATAAGCTTCAACTACATATTTCGTATGGACATGGTGCCTATCTCGGCTGCCCAAATAAACATAATCATGGCCAGCGATTATGCCGCCTTTTTTGACTTTTTTCGACCATTCAAAAATATCCTCTGCCACAAATTTAAAACTATGATTACCATCTATATAAACAAAATCAAGACTTTCGTCAGGAAAATCATGAAGCGCACCCATTGAGGTTTTTTTGATGGCAGTAAAGTCATAAGCTTTTAGCCTATCAGCTGCTTTTTTCATTGCCCGGTTTAAAGATTTTTGTGTTTCTGGTTCAACGTAGTCGTCGTAGATAATGTAGGGATCAATGCCGTAAAGTTTAAGACCGGTTCGGCAGATGATTTCTGAAAAATCACCTGTCTTTACTCCGATTTCTGCTCCTGTCTTAAATCCCATTTCAATGAAAAATTCAGGAAAATCGTTTCGGCTGGCATCCGGTATTTCAAAAGGCCGGCCGGAATGTTTTAGAGCATCTATAAGCTTCATGTTAGTTTGGCATATAATAGCAAAGACGAGCTTACCAGGCAACACACCTATTTCTTTCTGATTATAGTTACCGACGGGAAAGGATCGAATGTAAAATATTCGATGTCAGTGTGAAGACGACTGAATTCTTCGAGCCAGCTTCTTATTGGCGTCTTTCCAAGGTTGATCATCCAGCTGCGTTTGTCACGTTCGATCGAACCTCCTTCGATGATAATCAGTTGGCGAGTCTTGTCTATCCAAAGAGGAATGGTTTTTTCCAGTATTCCACCTTCGTTACCTAGATCAACATGCAAAATGTCAATGGATTTATAATTTGTATCTACACCGATCGCATCGTGCCTGTTCACTTTAACGATTTTTTCCAGTCCTTTTAAGTTTTTACAAGCCATTTCATACATGGCTTCGTGTTCCCAAAGATCATAACAGTCCAAACTGCCATGCCCATTTGCCTTAAGACCTCTGGCTATATGATAAGCACTAAATCCCGCTTTAGTGCCCAGTTCAACTACTTTCTCTGGTTGGTAAATACGCACCAACGAGTAAAATAGTTCACCATAATTATTTTCTTCATAACTTGAATACCAAGGAGGTCTTCTCATTTGTATTTTTTACCTAAAGATTTGTAACCATGAGCTACCTTACCCAGAATAGCTATAACCATCATATTATTTTCTCCAAATTTAACCAGTTCAGCAAAAAATCCGCGCTCATCCAAATGTTTTGTGACTTTTTTAATTAAAACACCTTTGATCATAGCGCAATTATACAATACTGACTGATCTTGTAAATAGAAAGAATTATAAGTATACTTCTAGCAAATCCGTCCTGTTATGTCTAAAACCTGGGATAAACTTTCAGCTCAGCACGAACAAGAACTGGCTCATGGTATTAGTGGTTTTCGGCAAACTGTTGCTACTCGTTACTTTACGTCTAAGTCGGAGAACAACCCAGAGGATATCCGTCGTTTTGCTCAGGGTGTTAAAATCGACATGGACGATAGCATGTTTGGCGACCCGGTAATGGTAGAAATTGATGGACACAAAGTTACTCATGATTTGGTTAGGAGTATTACAGAAGTCGATACCATTCGAGTTGATTGGTCCAAGATTAAACATGTCTGTGAAATTGGTGCTGGATATGGACGTACTGCTTATATTATCTTGAAGCGCTATCCGCATATCAAATATAAGGTTATTGATCGCTATCCTGCGATTGGACTTTCAGAGCGACATTTGACTGAACAATTCCCTGAGTCTGATTTAACCTTTCAATCGCCAGGTTCACCAGTAAAAGATGTAGATCTATTTCTGGCGATTAGTGTTATGTCTGAACTCTCGGTGGATGAACAAGCGAAGTACTTTGAGATGTTCCAAAAAGGAAAGTACCTCTATCTCAAGGACTGGATCAGGAAACGCAACAAAGCAGACAACAGGTACATTACCCGTTTTACCTGGCCTATCCCGAGCACCTGGAAAGAACTGTATTGGGAAAAGGATCCACACTATGGAAACTTTTTTTATTCACTATATGAGATCCTATGATAAATCTTTTTTATCCGGAGGTTTTTTTGCCTAACTTTTTAAGAGCCAATATGGCCAAGGGCTCCGGTTATCAATATTCTTTTTGTTTTCATTCTGAAGCTAGGTTTAAATACAGCTTGGCAATATTATCAATGTGGTAATCTTCGGATTTCTCAGTGCATCTTTTGGCATATTGGTTATAGAGGTTTGGGTCTGACCTTAGTTCATCTAATTTAACAAAAAATTCGTCCAAAGAACGAACGGGGATATAACAGCCTTCCATTTCTTCTGCGGATTTTTCCTCATACATAATGGTGGGTATGCCGAATGAGGCTGCATTAACAATTTTAAGAGGATTTCTCAAGTTATTTTTTGAGGCGTCTATATATGGTCGCCAGATGATTTGTATATCAATACTTAAATAAAAATTGACAACATCTTGCCTGGTAAACATCCTTGGGCACTCGATGAAATCCATTCCTCGCTCTGACAGTTGTTCTTTTAGATCTTGTGGAATATGCTTAAAGAGGCCGGTGGAGGCTGAAATACATCCAACTGTGGTTATCTCTTTTCTGCTTCGCTTATGGCGCTCAAAATTACAGTGATGCTCAGGGATGTTTATGACTTTGTTTGGAAGTGTTTTTGTTAGGATTTCAAACATAAAATCTGAGCAAGAGATTACTGTTACCTCTGGATGTTTTTTGAGCAGGTCTATAAACACTGGCGCGTCACAGATATCTAAATATGATTTTTTACCTTCAAATAAAAAATCCTCTCCAGGTTTGTAAGGCGGTTTAACATATATGCAGATGTCTTTTTGGTAACCGTCTGTTGGATTTAATTTGGCACCAATATAGTTTGCTATTTGTTCGCCACGGGTCATTGAAGAGATGCGCAATAATCGACCTTTTTTTGGAGGTTTGCCCGCATATTTAAACGGCTGACTAGGGCTTATGTTTAGGAAAGGCGGCTTTGCAAAGATTGTGATATTATTTTGTTTGTTTCTTACAATAATTAGTTTGTCGTCTCTGTATACCCTTTTTAAGTCTGGGATAATACAATTGTATCCGCTTAATGCCTGAGCCACTAAATTTGAGCTGGAGACGTCTTCAATGATATAGATAACATCTTTTTTAACTACTGGCATAAGAGTTTTACAAGCAAATATCTGATGATCTTTTCTATGCGATCCATCATCGATAATCAGGTCGATATCTGAACCAATATTTCTAATTAGATCCAGCAAATCCGACTCCTTAGTTTGATTATATAAGTAACTTTTTATTCTTTCATCGTTATACAGAGCTTCTGGAACTATATCAATCCCATAAATTTGAGCATTCGGGAAAAAGTCTCGCCACATTTGAAGACTTGCACCCGTAGCAATGCCAATTTCCAGAACTTTTTTAATGGATTCACGTTTTTCCTTTAGGAGTCTATAGTAAAAGGGAGTATATGGATGTTTAATTTGAGGACACTTGTCCGTGCCGTATTTAAAAGCTAATTCGCTTAGTGGATCTCTTATATTCATATATTCTTGCAAAATTAGAACAAAATAATAACTTTGCCATTAACAAACAGAAGATGGCAATTACTGGCAAGCGCTTGGTGGGGTAGAGGATACTGTTAATACCCCATTATCTAAAGTTATATAACCCACTCCACCTGCAGTATCCCCTATAACTATACAGCCAGGAGTACTCGAGAAGCTCAAGAAGAGCTTCTTCCTTTCATAGGTATGTTTTTCTAAATTTCCTACTATCTTTCCAATATGGCAAGTCGTAAATTGGCGCTCTCTCTGAGTGAGAATAATGCCTCATACCGTTTCCTGATTTTATTGATATACAAGGATATTCTGTCTCGAATCTTTCCACCTGGTCAGCTGTAAAGACATCCTCTCCCTTACCTCTCTCTTTAGGGAAGTTCTTTCCATCTATACTCCATTCGGGGGCATCCTCAAATAGATATTCTAACCTTCGGATGTAGAAATCTCTTCCGATAACCTGCGACCATGTTCCTCCCTCTGGTTTCTTAAAGAAATGATCACGGCGAAGACCAAGTAAGTAGGTATTCGAGTTGCGATAACAGATATTATCTTTCTTTGGTATGAACTTAAAGTAATCCGGTGGGTATAAGCAGTCAGCCTCGGCTGTTACCACGAACTTTGTTTTAGCCTCTTGGCAACCAATTAGCACTTGTCTGAACATATTAAACCCGGAAGTTCCTACATCTCCTACGCAGATATTCTTCCCGAAATTTATCGGTTTTTGAGACACGCTAATGATAGGCAAGTTACCACAAACTTTCAAGATATTATCTCTGATTTTCTCCTCAAATTCTGGCGCTTCTCTGTTGCTTGTGTAGTAAATTATTGTAACATTCATAGACCTTTGGGCTGCTTTATTTTAATTTACAAGTTTCCAATCGGCACTACTTGACGTTCCGGTAGAAATATAAACCTTGGTATCGTTTGTATCAATATATATTTGGCCCAAGGCGGTAGGAGTAGAGGTCGGAGCTGATGTGCCCGAGGTTACCGTTGCAACATTAGCGGCGTGTATTTTTGCAAGACCTGCTGATGATCCAAAGTAAACATCCGTAACCTGTGAGTTTCCAATAACTGCTTTATTGGCTCCTGCGCCCGTAGCTTGATAACCTATAACTATACTATTGTCATCATTATCGTTATAACCTTTAGAAAATGCTCCTATGTAAATACTATTTTCCGGACTACTTAGACTCGTGCCATTAGCTTGACGCCAACCAGCTTCCCTCCCCATTACAGTATTATAATTACCTGTGGTGTTTTCCTTCAGAGAACGAAAACCGATAACGGTATTACCATCACCATTATTAAAGGCGAGAGATTCCCAGCCCAAAGCAGTATTTGCTGATCCAGTAGTATTACTGGTAAGCGTAGTAACACCAAATGCACTATTATAGGATCCTGTTGTATTATTCTTTAAAGAAAAAACCCCAACCGCAGTATTTTCTCCACCTCCCGAAGTACCTCCTAAAGCATCGTAACCAACGGCTGTATTAGAACCGGTGTACCTTGCGTTTCTAAGAGCTCTAAATCCTACAGCCGTATTACCAGAGCTTGTAGGGTCAGCAGAAATGAGGGCTTCGTATCCAACAGCAGTATTCGAAAATACAGAACCGCCTCCCAAACCAACAGTCAAAGAATTTATGATTGCGTCGCCAGAAGAGGTCAAACTTGTTACTTTTGCATTACCTGAAACATCAAGAGTTGTAGTAGGCGAGGAAGTACCAATACCAAGCCTTTTGCTTATATTGTCCCAAAAGAAATTAGAATTGTCTTGAGCGAAAGATGTCCCATTAGAGAACAAAACCGAGCCAGCGGAAAAAGAGCCCACTCCTGTTCCTCCTCGGGATAATGGCAGTAATCCTTGCCAGCCAAGTGAGTGGATATTATTAGAGGAAGAGATGGTCACGTTAGAATCATTTTGGAATGTTTGTGTTTGTCCTGTCTGGTCATTTAAACTTTGGATTGGTACTGCTAATGCTTTTGTGGGAGCTATAAATATAGCTAAAAGAACTAATGTAAAAGTTGATAAAAAACGAAGTTTAAGATCCATTGCATTTTGCAATATAAACTTTATTATTAAAATATGCAAGAGGTATTTTTGGTACATACACCGTCAGTTTATCCCCGATTTTTGGGGACTTGACTACTAGAAAAGTGGTACTATAATAGGAGTGTATGATTAAAAGAAAGATTCTTTTTGAGCTAGAAGAGCATCTCTCGTCAGACCAAATGACTATTCTAGTCGGTTCAAGACAGGTAGGGAAGACATACTTGATGAATGTTTTAAGAGAAGGAGTGGAGAAGAAGGGCGAAAAAACCGTCTCGCTAAACCTTGACCTATCAGAAGATGCACCAAGATTTGTATCTCAAGCCACCCTGGTTGCATATCTTGAGCTCACCATTGGAAAAGAGAGGGCATTTGTTTTTATCGATGAGATACAACGGGTGAAAAATGCTGGTCTTTTCTTAAAAGGTCTTGCTGATATGAAGCTACCGTACAAATTCATTATCTCAGGTTCAGGGTCA
>Ga0155059_136_pt1 | contig 9151 bp, 8 predicted proteins | sample RifCSPhighO2_01_FD_106027 | JGI IMG/M metagenome (GOLD analysis project Ga0155059, IMG submission 106027) | Candidatus Daviesbacteria bacterium RIFCSPHIGHO2_01_FULL_37_27
CTAAACTTAAGTGCTTGTATTTATCCAAACTAATACACCTCCTTCAGGTACTAAATTTTACCTGAAGTGCTGCACTTCGTTTTAGAACTCATGATGGAACCAAAAGAGTTAGAAATACCAGAAGGCTGGAAAGGTATGACCGATACCCTTCCTGTTGTTGACTTAAAGACCGTAGAGGTAGATGAAACCAGAGGACTTCTGCGTCAAACATATAAGCTGTTTCCCTTTAATGACCAAGTCTGGGAAATGTTGTATTATTTTGATTCAAATAACAAGGTGGTTTGTGCCCGAAGTATTATGGATTTAAATAGACCAATAAATTCCTACCCCAGACATCAGAATAACCCTCCCGGGGGATACAAAGAGAGTAGTATCTGCCCGGAGTATCTTTTATGAAGTTATAGAGAGGAAGGGTAGATACCGAATAAAAACAGTACCAGAGTATAGAATACTATTCTTTGATCTAGGTAATTTTTTTCCGCAAGAAGACGATCATTTCAATAAATTAGCAACAATAGTTTACAATGACTCAAATCCTAAACAAGAACCTGAATATATTGAACTGGAAGATGCATTTTTAATTGATTCTCAGGGTCGAAAAATTATTTCCCCAAGACTAAAACTATGTGGATTATTTAGGGGGGGATTTTATAGAGCACAAATACTTACTTACCATCCAAGATTTCGATTCAACCAGCCGAGCGAGGGTACAATCAATGTTATCAGCGATTACGGTGAACAGGCATATAAAATTTTTTCATCTACCTCTGATCATAGCATTTTGACTGTTGAACAAGAACACCTCTATGAAAACAAACCCGGGCAGGGAACTGTAAAAAAGGTCAGAGTGAACTTAAATAGAGTGAACATCTCAAAAGCCGTTGATTTAATTTATAGGAAAGAATTTAACCCTAACCTTGCCTGGGAAATAGTAGACGCCTTGGGAGATCCAATGCTTTCGTTCAAAGGACCAGTTGGGGAATTATTGAATCCAGCTGAAAAATAGATAGTTTAGTTTACCCTAGCAATATAAACTCTTTATTACCGTTTGCACAAAGTTTCTAGTTGTGGTACACTAACGACACTCAAATGGCAAAAGATAACAGTTATTCAGCAGATCAGATTCAGGTTTTAGAAGGTCTTGAGCCGGTAAGAAAAAGACCGGGGATGTATATTGGCTCAACAGATCTTCGCGGCCTTCATCACTTAATAAAAGAAGTTGTTGATAACGGTGTTGATGAAGCTTTAGCCGGCTATGCTAAAAATATCTGGGTAGTCTTACATGAAAATAATTATATTACTGTAGCAGATGACGGAAGGGGAATCCCGGTAGAAGTTCACCCGAAAGTTGGAAAGTCCACCTTAGAAGTTATTATGACAATACTGCACGCCGGAGGAAAATTCGGGGAAGGCGGTTATAAAGTCTCAACAGGGCTGCACGGAGTTGGAGTTTCCGCAGTAAATGCACTTTCTGATTATTTACGTGCAGAAGTACGCCGGGATGGAAAAGAGTATTTCCAGGAATATCACCAGGGAAAACCAAAATCTCCTGTTTCTGAACTTACTATAAACAATAAACAATCTACTATAAACCAATTTGACTGGAAATCTAAAACAGGAACCAAAGTTACATTTTTAGCTGACAAAACAATTTTCTCAACCGTCGAGCCGGATTTTGAAAGGCTTGAGAAACAACTCAAACAGGTTGCATATCTTGTTTCCGGCATTTCATTCCATCTATTTGACCAAAGAACAGGGGACGAGCGCCATTTCTTTTTTGAAAACGGGATCGCGACTCTAATCACCCACCTTAATAAAAATAAGGCTCTAATCCATCCCAGCCCTATTATTATTCACAAAGTCTGGGACAAAGTTGATGTCGAAGTTGCAATCCAATACAATGACGGCTTTAATGAAAATCTTGAAAGTTTTGCAAACGTTGTACCTACCACAGAAGGGGGATCCCATGTAACAGGATTTAGAATTGCACTAACCCGAGCCATAAATGATTATGCAAGAAAGATCGAGGCTTTGAAAGAAAAAGATGAGAACTTAACAGGGGAGGATGTAAAAGAAGGACTAACTTGTGTAATTTCCATAAAAATGGATTCTGAACAAATTCAATTCGAATCCCAGACTAAAGAAAAGCTGGGAAATGCAGAGGTTCAGCCAATTGTAAATAACGTTGTAAGGGAAGGGCTTGAAACATATTTTGAAGAAAACCCCTCTGATGCCAGAAAGATTATAGAAAAAGTTATTTTAGCTGCGCGTTCAAGGGCTGCTGCACGGGCTGCAAAAGATGCAGTAATCCGAAAAGGAGCGCTGGAGGGAATGACTCTTCCGGGAAAGCTGGCAGATTGCCAGGAACGGGATCCGGCAGAAAGTGAACTATATATAGTAGAAGGTGACAGTGCCGGCGGATCTGCAAAACAGGGAAGGGATAGAAAATTTCAGGCAATTTTGCCGCTTCGGGGAAAAATACTTAATACAGAAAGGGCACGTTTGGATAAAGTTTTAGAATTTGAAGAAATTAGGGCTCTTGTTATAGCACTTGGTACCGGAATAGGAGAAACAGCAAACTATGAAAAGGTACGCTATCACAGAATTATCTTAATGACAGATGCTGATGTAGATGGAGCCCATATCAGAACTTTGCTTTTAACTTTTCTTTACAGATATTTACCAGAGGTTTTAAGCCGCGGATATGTATATATTGCCCAGCCGCCGCTTTTTAAAATCCAAAAAGGGAAGGAAATAAATTATGCGTATTCGGATAGTGAAAGAGATGTTATTTTAGCCAGGATACGCGGAGGCAAAGTAGCTGTTCCTGTCATTCCGAGCGATAGCGAGGAATCTCAAGATTCAGAATCTGGAGATCTTTCGGCTACGCCTCAAGATGACAATGTTATATCTGATGAACAACTTAAGAAAACTCCAGGTATTATAATTTCCCGTTATAAAGGACTCGGAGAAATGAATCCGGATCAGCTTTGGGAGACAACAATGGATCCTGAGAAAAGAGTCATGAAACAGGTTACTATTGAAGATGCAGAGGGAGCTGATGAAATATTCACAATGCTAATGGGAGATGAAGTCCCGCCGCGCAAACGCTTCATCCAAACTCATGCAAAACAGGCAATTTTAGATATTTGAACATTTTGTCAATAATGCCCTATAATTATTTGTATTATGGAAAGGTATTCTTCAGAATTAAATCGTCAAAGGGTTACGGACGCAAATCAGGAACTTAACACTGAGAGGCTTCAACGTAGAATAACACAAGGGGGAAGACCAATTAACAGGTTTAAAAACGGAGAATAGCCGTTTAAAGGCTGGACTATTAAGACTCAAAACAGAGAATGCTATGTTAAAAAAATTGCTTGGAAACCAGAAAAACGCTAATACACCTGTTACAGATCAAGATCCATTTAATAATGGGATATACACATTAGAAATTCTTCAGAAGATTCCAAAAACATTCAAATAGATTACCGCACTCTCTTCATTCGCTCGCAATGATGCGGTTACAGTTATATAATATCTCCATGTCTAAAAATATTTCTGCTATTGTTTTAGCTGCAGGGAAGGGGACCAGGATGAATTCCGACCGTCCTAAGGTTTTACATGAAATTGGCGGTAAGCCAATGATTGAATATACTCTAAAAACCCTAAACCAGCTAGGGGTAAGTGAAATAATTTTAGTTGTCGGATATGGTGCAGATGAAGTTAAAACCTGTATTGACCATAAATGCCAGTTTGCCTTTCAAGAGAATCCTCAGGGTGGAACAGGGGACGCAGTTAAAACCGGGCTCAGTAAAGTTTCTGAAAATACAGATATTGTAATGATTTTACATGGTGATGACTCTGCATTTTACAAGGTTGATACTCTAAGACAATTTATAGCTTTCCACCTGGGAGGTGGAACAGGTACGACACCTAGGGAGATTTCTATCGTAACAACAAATAAACCACAATCAGAGAATGTGGGAAGAATTATCAGAGATTCCAGCGGCAATTTTGAAAAAACTATGGAAGTTTGGGAATATGAAAAATCCGGGTTAAACTCAGACGAGGTAAACTGCGGTGTATATTTATTTGATAAAATTTGGCTGGACAGTCACATAAACAAAATTGAGAACAATAACGACAAAAACGAATACCGTTTAACCGAAATATTAAATATAGCACATGATGAAGGTACTCCGGTTGGACTTTTTGAACTTAAGGATCCAAATGAGTGGGTTGGGATAAATACTCCAAAAGATTTAGAAAGAGCAAACAAATTGATGGAGGGTAGATGAGAGTACATTTTATGGGAATAGCTGGAAGCGGAGCTTCAGCTGCTGCAGAAATTGCAAAGGCAAATGGTTTTGAAGTTACAGGGTGCGATCTATCTTTAGAAGGCCACAACCCTAAACATCTTTACTGTCAACAATTAGATTCTTCGCCTTCGGTTCAGAATGACAGTTTGGTCGATATCTTGGCTATAACCCCAGCCATTACCTCATTTGATCCAAATAATTCAGAACTTGAAGCAGCTAAAAAGCAGGGGATAGAAGTCCTAACCTGGCAAGAATTTGTTGGAAAATATTTGCTAAAAGACAAATTTGTCATTGCAGTAACGGGAACTCATGGAAAATCTACAACTACTGCTATGGTAGCCAAGGTTTTAGAAGATGCGGGGCTTGATCCAACAGTATTACTGGGAGCAATACTTCCAGAGTGGGGAACAAATTTTAGAATCCCTGTCCGTCATCCTGAACCCCGATTTAATCGGGGAGCACTTGTTTCAGGATCTATGGAAGAAATTCCGAATCCCGACAGAGTCGAGGCTCGCCCTAAAGGGCGGCAAGTCCGGAATGACGATGGTGGGGATGACAAAGGAATTTTTGTAATCGAAGCAGATGAAGCCTATGATAACTTTTTAAATTATAAACCTGACATTGCTATAGTAACAAACATAGAAATGGATCATCCGGAATATTTTAAAGATTTAAGTGCAATTATGGATAGTTTTGAAAAGTTCTTACTAGGTACCAGAAAAACTATTATAGGTAATGTTTCTGATCCCAATGTTGCCGAGATATTAAAAGATGTTATGAAGAGCTCTAGTGTAAATGCAATTGATTACACTAAACATGAGCTTAATATTTCACTGAAAATTCCAGGAGAATTTAATATACTAAACGCAAAAGCAGCTTTTCAGGTTGGGCTTCTTTTAGGAATCGATCCTACAATTATTAGAAACTCTTTATCAAACTTTACCGGAGTTAGTAGGAGATTTGAGTATTTAGGAACTTACAAGGGGAGGAAAGTGTACAGCGATTTTGGACACCATCCAACAGAGGTAAAAACTACTATGCAGGCAGCCCGGGAAAAATTCCCAAACCAGTATATTTGGCTTATTTTTCAACCTCATATGTTTAGTAGAACTAAAGCTTTATTTAAAGAATTTGTGAGTGTTTTTAAAAACATTCCAGCAAATCAAGCCTTAATTTTGGATATATATCCATCCAGGGAAGCAGATACTAGCCTTGTAAAAAGTCAGGAACTCGTGGATGCAGTTGACAGTAATAAAGTAGATTATCTGTCAGGCGTTGAAGAGTTAAAGGTGGTATTGGATAAAGAAGTCCGCCCGGGAGATATAATATTTTTCATGGGAGCCGGGGATATTGACCAAATGGCCAGGAATTTAATTAAATGAGATCTATAGAGGGTTTTGTTTGCATAGCAAGATACATAGAACCTCCTAGACGGGATATCTTATTTGGACCCAAAACAAATTCTGAAATAGAATATTCATATGAAAATTTCACTACTAATAATCTGATTCCTTTTACAGAATTAGACCAAATTCAGACCTCTTTAAATGAACTAAGAGCCAGAAGAATATTTAAAAGACGTAGCATAGGACATGTTAAATTAAAAATAGCCGAAAGATCTGAAAAAGAAATTTATGCATTAGAAGACGAAAAGAATTTTATTATAGTGGTGGAAGTTGGAATAGTAAGTACTGAATTTATTTTACTTGGAAAATCAGTTAAAGGTTCATATGGCGTAGCTCATGCACCGGTTTCTGATTTATTACAAAATGGCTTTAAAACTATCCCTAAATTTAAGGATGCCTTATATGCATTAACTGAGGTAGAGCGGCAAGGACATATTTATGCCCATCTTGGAACATTTAAAATGCAAAGAGTTAAAATTCCTTCACAAGTTTCTTAAATTGGTCACCCCTATCTGCATAATCCTTAAACATGTTAAAGCTGGCTGAAGCAGGGGAGAGTAAACAAATTTTTCCAGAAGAGGTGAAATCAAAGGCTATTTTAACTGCTTCTTCCATGGAAGTTACATCAAATTTCTTAATAGATTCCGGATCAAGTCCGGAATGACGCAAGGCTTGCCAGATTCTTTCTCCTGTAACAGGAAAAAGAATTAATATTTTTATTTTTGATTTTGCAATTACTGGTCCCAAAACTGAATAATCAACTCCACGATCATACCCTCCAATAATTAAAGTCTCAACTTCACTTCCTAAGATTTTTAGTCCATACATAGTAGCATGAGGATTTGTTGCAAGTGAATCATTATAAAATCTAATTCCTTTTTTTTCAGCAATAAACTCTAACCTGTGAGGAAGCTGTTTAAAATTTTTAATTGCCTCATTTATTTTGCTCTCTGGTATTTTAAACAATCTTCCCACCACTTTGGCTGCTTCAACTCCATCTTTATTAGAAATAAGTATATCTTTCTTAGTTTGAAATCTGCCAATATTTTCTTTAGATGTTTTATAATTTTCAAAACTGCCATGATAATCTAAATGGTCTGGATAAATATTAGTAATCACTGCAATATGCGGACTTTTTTGTAAGTCAGCTAGTTGAAACGAAGAAAGCTCATAAACAACAATTGAGTTTTCATTAGTCTTTTCTAATAAATCCAGTGCTGGTTTACCAATATTTCCCGCCAAATAGACATCCAAACCACCTGACTTTAAGACTCCATATATTAATGAGGCAGTAGTACTTTTACCTTTAGTACCAGTGACCCCAGTAATTTTGCCTTTAAATAAATCAAAGAATATCTGGGTTACAGAAGATATAATTTTGCCGTTTTCTTTGGCTCTCAAAATTTCCGGAAGGTAGGGGATACCTGGAGATTTTATTATGACATCATAGTTTATTAAATTGTTTAAGTAATTTTTGTCATTTTTTTGATCAGCAGTTCCGATTTTTATATCCGGGACGTATTTTTTTAAGAAGTGCATAACGGATTGTCCTTCACGACCCATTCCTAATATCAGAACCGAAATTCTATTTTTAAATTTTTTGAGAAGATAGGGTAAATTTTTACCTTTTAATTTTAGAATGCAAAGTAGCATAACGTACTCAATCTCTTCTTTAGTACCAACACATTCAAATGGTTTAAATTTTCCCGGAAGTTGTAATAGTTCTTCCATTATTGGTGTCAATTTTTCATCGTCCAGTAAATCCTTTCCAAAAATTTCCTTGAGTTGGTTACCTAAAAACGGGAACAAAATTATGTAGGCAAATAAGCATTTAGAACACTCTCCACACCAAATTCCAGCTTTGGAGCCAACATTACAACTTCTGAAAATCTGGTGATATTTTTCCAGTTTGGAAAATTGTCTGGCTATTTCCAGCTCATTTTGGCTTCTTAAATAAGAGTAATAATTTGTCTCTGAAGACAAATATTTTTTAGAATAATCACGAAATTTTTCTTCAAATTCAAAACTTTTGGAATATTGGTGGTTAATAATTTGTCCATGGTATTCAACATTACCCTCATTGGAGCTGGCTTCATTGGAGACAACAATATTTTTGTAATCATATAAGACTGCTGCCAGAGTAGATAAAAAGGCTAAATATGCAGAAAAGGGGGTATGCCCATTTAAATATCCTTGTTTATTTAATTCCAAAAGCTTTGGATCTATAGTACGGCTGACAATAATTGAATTCTTACATCCTCCAGCTTCAACCATATCCCGGGCTGCTTGAGTTGGATTTAACATTAAACAGTTAAAATCTTTTTCACTCATCCTGAGAGTTTCCATGGTAACTGCAGAATCTTTACCTCCTCCAACCAAAATTAAATTTCTATCTTTAAGCTCAGTGTCATACCAAACTTGTTTCGGCATCTTTTTTATAGATCCTGAATCAAGCCGCTCCTGAAAGGAGCGAGCCTCGCCTTTGGCGGGTTCAGGATGACAAACAATATCCACCAATTCAGGATGAGTAAAATCAATCTGGTTTTTATAAAAAAATTCACCTAAGCCTTTTATAAGTAAATCTTTCCACCATTTAATTTGTTCATCATTCAGATGACCAGCTTTTATGACAATCTCTGGAGAACAGGTAGCTTTCCAGTAACTGATTAACTCTACCATCCCCAGGTTAAAAACAAGATTCTCAAATTTAGCTTCCCACTTGACATGTGGAAATGTAATTTTAGGTTGGAATCTAATATTAGGAGTTGTGAGAAAATTAAAAAATACTTTTAAACTTCCATTTTCTTCCTTAATCTCATACCCTTCATATATAAATTGCTTATGTTTTTTCCTGAGTTCATTGAAATTCATACTATGGAACATTATACTTGTACGGAGAGCTGATCTCAAATGAATAAATTTGATAGAGGAAGAAGATTCAATAAGGCAGTGGAAAAAATATTTAATGACTAAGGTCACTTTGACTAAAATGAATGCCAATATTTACCGGACCTTTTAAATTAGTAATCTCTTCCACTAAACTCTGGTTTTCTGTGCCTCCGCTAAAAATACGCAAAACATGTCCATAAGTCTTTATTACATCACTAATAAATTCTCTGGAAGTTGGTACTTCTGCTTCAAAAGGTTCCAGTTGCATAGAATACCGCTTAAATCCTTTATTATCATCTATCCAGGAAGCTGCGTAAATCTTCAAGAGTGGCGTTTCTTTAGTTTCAAGTAACATGCTTATCGAAAAACCCAATGGATACCAAGGTTCTTTTTTCCAAATCAATGCTCTCGAAGGCGTATCTTCCCTCCATTTCTCAATTTTTCCATTAACCTCTCTTGCATATTCTTCCAGGATTTCATCAACCCCTTGGCAATTTTCTTCCCATGAGCTTTTTGCAACTAAAAAATCATCTT
>Ga0155059_115_pt1 | contig 8369 bp, 7 predicted proteins | sample RifCSPhighO2_01_FD_106027 | JGI IMG/M metagenome (GOLD analysis project Ga0155059, IMG submission 106027) | Candidatus Daviesbacteria bacterium RIFCSPHIGHO2_01_FULL_37_27
TTTGCTGATTTAGAAAGTGACTCAGGTACTGTTCCAAGAAGGGGTACAGCTTTTAGAGTATGCGCTGCCTTATCTGATACATCACCTTTTTGTAAGGATTCTGAACAGGCAATATATGATGAAGATCCACCTACTTCACCATATTTGATGGGTACTCCACCAGGCTCTCCCACACCAACCCCAACTATCCCCGGACCTACAAATACTCCAACTCCAACTACTCCTGCTGCCACAAGCACACCTACCCCTACAACCCCACCTACTCCAACACCGACCTTTACACCTACACCAACTCCTACACCTACACCAACACCTACACCTACACCAACGACTGCTCCTGGCATTCAGTTCATAGGAACTGTTAGTTCCGCAGGTAACAATACTACTGCAGGTTCATTCTCGCTCCCTGCAGGCTGGCAGACAGGAGATGTTGCGGTATTTTGGTGGTACACCTCCACCGACACCAAAACAATCACACCACCGGGAACTATCATCCAGAAACAACAGGCAAGCGCTTCTGGATTTGGCCGTATCTACATTGGCTACCGGGTTTTACAGTCAGGAGATTCCACCTTTGCCTGGACATCTTCTTCAGCTACCAGTTCCACAGTAATCTGGGGTAGCTCAGTTTTTAGTGGAGTTAATACTACAGGTGCTCCTTTTGAAACCGAATCCGGTGCTGCGGTAACATTCTCTAACACTTCAACTCCTAATCCACCGGCTGTCACAACTATTAGCAACAATGCAGTAATCGTTCCAATCTTTGGTAAGAACAATGACTATACAAGTATTACTGTACCCACCAACTATACCACGGCCGGATCCAATACCACTACCGCCGGAAATGATGCCTCTGCAGGAGTTGCATATTTCAAGAAAGCAACTGCCGGATTTGAGGATCCAGGTGCCTGGTTAGCAATCGGAGCTTCAACTGATGATGGCTTTGTCTGGACAGGAGTGCTAAAACCGAATTAATACTGTAATAATTATCTTTTGCTAACAGATCTTTTATAAAGATCCAGGTTTTCTAAAGCTGTTCCTGTACCCAGGGCAACGCAAAGAAGCGGATCTTCTGCCAGGGCTGCAGGGACTCCTGTCTGTTCAGTAACAAACCTATCCAGATTACGAAGAAGTGATGTCCCCCCGCTCATAATTATTCCTTTATCTATAATATCCGATGCGAGCTCCGGGGGGGTTTGTTCCAAAACCCCTTTTATTGCACCTATTATCTTAAGAAGTATTTCATGAATTGCCAGAGTTATTTCCTCTGAAGAAACCTCTATACTTTTTGGGAGTCCTGTTACAGAATCCCTTCCTCTGACTTCAATTTTTGTTATCTCATTTGGCTTCTGAGGCATTGCTGATCCCGCCTTTATCTTGATTTCTTCAGTCATTCTTTCACCAATAATCAGGTTATATTTTTTACGTACATAAATTTGAATTGCCTCATCAATTTTATTTCCACCTACTCTAACTGACGAATGAACAACAACTCCTCCCAAACAAATAACAGCCGCTTCAGTTGTACCTCCGCCAATATCAACAATCATATTGCCGGAAGCGTTTGCTATAGGAATCCTGGCTCCAATTGCTGCAGCAAGAGGCTCATCAATCAAGAACGCTGTTTTTGCACCAGCTGAGAGTGTTGCATCCAGTATTGCCCGTTTTTCTACCGAAGTTACTCCTGCAGGTGCGCAAACCATAACTTCCGGTTTAAACAGCCTGCTTGATCCGCAAACTTTATCAAGAAAAAATCTTATCATTGCTTCAGTAATAACATAATCTGCAATAACTCCATCTCTCATTGGACGGGAAGCAGTAATATTTCCCGGAGTCCTACCAAGCATTTCTTTTGCCTCATTCCCAACTGCCAGGACTTTATTATCATCAGTTGATATTGCGACAACTGTAGGTTCATTAAGCACAATTCCGGCTCCGGCAAGGTAAACAAGAGAGTTTGCAGTACCTAAATCTATTCCGATACGCTTTGAGAAGTTAAACATAAAAGGAAAGTCATCCTGAACCCGCCAAAGGCGAGGTTCGCTCCTTTCAGGAGCGGCTTGATTCAGGATCTCTTAACAAAGATTCCGAAACAAATTCGAAATGACAGATGGTGGTGCAATTCTATCAACAAGTATACTCAGTCACAAGATACACTAAATGGAACAAAAGGGGTCACAGGTTACTTTAAATTAATCCCATACAAATTCGGCTCTGAGGCTGTGGGGGTTGGCAGCGAATTTATAATAACCAGTCTTGATGAATCCGGCCATGCAAATACAAACGAGTTGTCAAAACCTCCGGCATAAATTATTGCTTTATTGCTTCCATCAAAATCTACAACAGAGATCTGAGTCTTTTCCACCAAAACTATATGCCTTGAATCCGGAAGCCAGGTATGAGAAAGCGCCATAGGTATATCAAACTTCTGATCAGTGTCAAGGTCATACACCTTAAACTTTAAAGAGTCTTCAGCTTTCAGACTCGCTTCGCTGTCAGTCTTCAGACTGTCTGATGACTGATGACTGATGACTGATGACTCTGTGTACATAAACTTAGTCTCATCCGGAGCCCATTTTAGATTTGCTGAACTTGAGGCTATTTTACGCGCTTCAGTATTTTTTATATTTAAAAATCTTGCTTCATCTTTTGTTTTTATATCTTCTTCCCAGCTTTTCAATGTTGCCGAAAGAATAGCTGTAATATCCCTGGGTTCAGAATTTATTCCGTTATCATTTAGAAGATAATTGTTGTTTCCTACGGTTGCAAGAAGTTGTTTTGAATCCGGTGACCAGCGGACAGTTGCTTCCGTATAATTTATAATCCTGCTTTCAGCTATCTGATGAGGCTCTGCTCCTCTTGCAAAAGCAATCGGCTGATCTGATTTCAAAGTCCAAACCCAAACTCCTGCCTTTTTATTTAATGAACCGTCAGAAGAAGTTGAAGAAACAATATAGGCAAGTTTGCTACCGTCAGGCGAAAGAATGGGATTTTTTACTCCTGTAAAAGTTAAAGGATAAACTGTAGGTATAGCCGGAAAAAGAGTTATTTTTAAATCAGTTACAAGCCCTTCTTTAACTTCAACTTTTTTCTCCCATGAAATAAATCCTTCTTTTACTACTTTTACGGAATACTCTTTTGGCACAAGTGATGAAACAGTAGCATTTGTTGCCGTTGTAAGATGGCCATCTATATAAACAGATGCTGCATCAGGTACAGATGTAATTGTAATTATACCCGTTCCGACAATTCTTTTTTCTTTAGTAGAAAATGTGTAGCCCTTGGCTAAGAAAATAGCCGCAGTTGCAGCAATTCCTATTACGAGAAGCGTTATTAAGGTAATAACAAAGCGTTTACTCATATTAGTATAACCATCATAATACTTATACTAACACAAGATACTAACTTCCCTCAAGTCTAGCCCTTACGATAAGCCTGTTTAAAAGCGTTCCCGGAGGATCACAAGTTTGCAGCGTTAAAACAGAGGTATTATATTTATCTGTTAAAAAATGTGTGTCTAATGGCTTCGCAACTGTTTTGTCATAAACAATATAATCATATCTTCTGTTTTTATAAAACATAATTATCCTGTCTCCTGACTCAACTTCCCGTAAAAGATAAAATATAGCGTTAAACCGGACTATATTCCACGGTGCATCAGTTGAATGAGAAAAAAGATAAATATTTCCAGGTTCTCCTGGAAAATTTGTGCCTTTTGCATGGGCAACTCCCTCACTCAGTGCTTTTACATATTCTTTTTCATCTGCCGGACTTACATTGGGAACTACTTTTGCGTTTGCATTAATTTTTTCGATTACTATTCCAAATTCAGTTGAAACCGGGGTAATTACGGATCCTGCGGATTTCAGTTCTCCAAAACCGCCTGTTGGAACCTCAATTGGTTGTCCCTGCTCGGATCGAAGAGTTTCTGAACCTGCATCTGAAGTGATAATCTTCGGAATCGTTCTTTTAACACCCCTTAACCTATCTAATCTATATTCAAATTCTACTTTTGTAAGAGGACCTAAAACTAAAACAAAACTTAATAAACCTGTAAAAAAAAGTAAGTAGCCTAAAAATCTAACAAAAAATACAATTTTGAATCTTTTTGACATATCCAAAGCGCCGTTGAGAGGAATCGAACCCCCAACCTACCCCTTAGGACGGGGTTGCTCTGTCCATTGAGCTACAACGGCACAACAATATAATTATACTCCTAAAGGTGATAAAATTGAACTTGCTCGGGGTGTAGGTCATCGGTAGACCGCTCGATTCGGGTTCGAGAGGCAGAGAGTTCAATTCTCTCCACCCCGACTAGTATGCTGTTGCTTGGTTTTTAGTATCTCCTCAAACAATTGAGATGCCTTGGACTTTGCATGAAACCATCCTTACATCATAAAACACCTACTGTAGGATATTTACAGGGATAGGTTGGAAGGTATACTTTAAAGGACTATCCTTACAAGCGGCTTAGTCGAGTTAATCCAGAGTTAAGCTTAGTTAAAACCCTAAAAAGTCCCTAAAATACTGTTTAACTCTACTTTGGATTCTTACCAGATAATACTTAAACCCTCGTCTGTATATTTGGAGAAGTCTTTATCCTAAGTGATCAATATTAAATCTTCCTTAGTCACCTGCCAGACCAGCATTCTGTCAAACGAATCTTTATGGCTTTTCTTTGAAAGTTTATGATATATTTAACATATGTCTGATCAATTAAATGAAGGTGAACCAAAAGAGACAAGAAACGGGATAAACAGGAGATCATTTATTACGTTTACTGCAAAAACACTTGCATATGCTGCTGCAGCAGCAACAGCCTTAGTTAATCCATTTGAAAGCAACAGAGGCAATAATAATACTCAGCAAAAAGCTGGTGCTCAAATACCAGGAGTAGAGGTAATTGATCATATTACATCAGAAAATCAAACTGATCAATTATTTGAAGGTATTAAAGCTTTTGTTTTTGAAAAATATATACAAAACGATTTGTCTCAAATAAATCAAAAAATAGAGGCTGCAGCAAAAGAACATCTGGATAAAACTGAATTTTTTCCTCCATTTGCTGCAAAAATCAAAAATTATCATGCCCTGATAATAAATGCGGCTAAAACTATAGAGAAAATTACAGGAAAAACTGTAGATCCTGATTGGATTGGCATCATGTTTGGCTTAATACTTGCTGAGAGTTCTGGTGATCCCGGGGCGGTTCATGTTGATCCGGAAGATCCAAATAACGAGGAAAAGGAAGACCGCGGCCTTTGCCAGATAAAACTTCCAACTGAAAGGATTGTCAGGAATAAGTTGAACTGGGGGGAGGTAAATATATTTGACCCTGGAATTAATATTACAATAGGACTTGAATATCTAATGATACTGATGGAAAAATATAATGATCCGGTTTTAGCTTTATCAGCATATAATTTTGGTGATGAAGTTGTAGATGCTCACCGAGACAAGGGCGGACATCCATTATCTAACCCTGGGATTGAAAATGTAATAAAAGTCCTTGGATCCGCAAAAGCAGTACTACTAGGTTAGTACCTCATAGCACACACGGTTTTGAGATAACAGTTCGAAGCTGGTATAATTAGCTCATAAGCCGGGGTGGCGGAATGGTAGACGCGATAGACTCAAAATCTATTAATCGCAAGATCGTGAGGGTTCGACTCCCTCCCCCGGCACTATTTAATTATGGAAAAATTTAATGGGAAACTCGTAATTGGACTTACGGGAGAAAATGGTGCCGGAAAAGAAACTTTTACAAGACTTCTAACAGAATTCGCCGAGGAAAAACAAAAAACTATCGGGATCGAAACATTTTCCAGTATTTTATTCGAAACACTTGAGAGTTGGCATATCTCAACAACAAGAGGAAATTTACAGGAACTTCCCAGAATAATGATTCAGGCTTATGGTGACAACGTGCTTGCTGATGCAGTTTACCAGCGAATCCTAGAAAGAGATGAAAACATAATTATTCTGGATGGCGCCAGGAGAGAAAGCGATCTTGCAATGATTAAAAAATTTCCTAATAATATTTTTATTTATATTACTGCTGAACCAGAAATTAGATGGAAAAGGTTATTACTAAGAGGTCAGAAGACAGGGGAAAAAGAAAAAACCTGGGAACAATTTCTTGAAGAAGAAAAAGCTGAATCTGAACTTGAAATTTCAAAAATAGGAGCTAGCGCAGATTTTAAAATTGTAAATAATGGAACGATGGAAGAATATCGAAAACAGGTTGAAGAATTTTACAGTACATATGTCCAGTCATCCTGAACTTGATTCAGGATCTATATAATAATTGTATAGATTCCGGATCAAGTCCGGAATGACAAAAAGCTGATTTAGGCTGCGGCTGGAAGTTTAGCTTCTTCTTTTTCCATCTGAACAGCTTTTCCTCTTTGTTTTTCCATTCCATAAAACTTTACTCTTTCTGCCCGAAACATCAAGTTTATTTCTCCTGTTGGACCATTTCTGTGTTTTTGTATATCTAAAATTACCTGTTCAGGTTTTTCCGGATCCTCGCGGTAGATAAACATAACAACATCTGCATCCTGCTCTATTGCCCCGGATTCCCGAAGATCTGCAAGCTGAGGTCTTCTGGTTCCCCGGGATTCAACAGCCCTGGAGAGTTGGGAGATTGCCAGAACTGGAATTTTAAGCTCCCTCGCTAAATTTTTTAAATTTTGTGAAATTTCAGAAACTTCCTGAACCCTATTTTCCAGATTTCTTCCGTGTACAAGCTGAAGATAATCCACAATTAAAAGTTTAAGCCCATGCTCTATTTGAAGCCTTCTTGCTTTTGTTCTCATCTCTGACATAGAAATTCCCGGAGTATCATCAATGAAAAGGGACGCTTCAGCAAGCTCCCCCATTGCCTGAGATAACCTGTCAAAATCTTTTTCATCAAGACGACCGGTTTTTAACTTCCATGCATCAATATCTGCCTGAGCTACCAAAAGCCTATCCACAAGCTCTTCCTGGCTCATTTCCAGAGAAAAAATTCCAACAGGAAGCCCGCTATTTACAGCAACAAACTGGGCAACGTTAAGAGCAAAAGAAGTTTTACCCTGGCCCGGACGCGAAGCTAAAATTATAAGGTTTGAATCCTGCATCCCTGCCAGTTTTGAGTCTAGATCTCTGAATCCTGTGGGTACTCCCCTAAGCTTCCCTGAGCTTTTCTGAAGTTCATCAAGCCTGTCAAAAGATTGGGTTAAGGCATCTCTAATTGCAGTAAAATCACGTTTTACATGTTCCTGAGAAAGGGAAAAAATACCAGCTTCTGCAGACTCCAAGAGCTCATCAACAGATCCGCTGTCGTTATACGCTTCCTCAATTAACTTTGTAGCATTCGTTATTAAATTTCTTCGAATTGCATGTTCTTTTATAATTCTTGCATAATGTTCAATATGAGCCGAAGTTGGAACTATATTTACAAGGGTTGTTAAATAACTTACCCCGCCGATTTTGTCATATGTCCCTTCTTTCTTTAACTGTTCTGTTAAAGTAACAAGGTCTATCGGTTCACGCTTTTCAAAAAGCGCCTTCATTGCAGAGAAAATCTGTCCGTGCGTATCGCTCCTGTAAAAATTTCCGGCATGAAGTAGCTCTGCTACCCTGACTATTGCATCTTTATCAATCAAAAGTGCTCCAATAAGGGATTGTTCAGCTTCTATATTTTGCGGAGGTAATTTTGGAGTGTTTGCCATAAAGGTAATTTGACAATTTGAGTATAATTTCTAACTCAAATTGTCATCCTGAGCGAGTGAAACGAGCGAAGGATCTCGGTCGGAATTCCCGAACAGTTAGTAATTAGATTCTTCGCTTCGCTCAGAATGACAGTTAGGTTTTGCTAAGCAGAACCACTTGCAATTCTTCGGGCAATTTGTCCCTGGTAATCGATAATTTTGATATCGGGACTATATTCTCTGCTCCCATTTCTTTCAAAAATTTATCTACTGGCTCCAGGGGAAATTTTAAGCCTTCTAAGCCGTAATGCATAGGGATTACAATTTTTGGTTCGAGCTGAGAAATAATATTAGATGCCCCTTTTGCATCTATTGTATATACAGATCCTACAGGAATTAGAAGTATATCTGCATTTATTGCCGCGATTTGATCCTCTGTTAAGACAGATTGTCCCAGGTCACCAAGGTGTACAATATTTAACCCGTCAATTGTTGCATTAACAATTGTATTTAATCCTCTTTCCGCGCCCTTTACATCATCATGAAATGAAGGAATTCCTGAGATTACAACTCCTTTTACCTCGTATTCACCAGGCCCGGAAAAAACTGCAGGATTTCCGGCTACTGCCCCGACATTGTTATGATCCTTATGATCATGTGTTTTAAAAACAATAT
>Ga0155059_125_pt1 | contig 7506 bp, 8 predicted proteins | sample RifCSPhighO2_01_FD_106027 | JGI IMG/M metagenome (GOLD analysis project Ga0155059, IMG submission 106027) | Candidatus Daviesbacteria bacterium RIFCSPHIGHO2_01_FULL_37_27
AGAGTCTAACCTGCCTTAACTTTTGTCTAATAATTATTTCCTCTATTTTGATATACTTCGGGTATGAAACTTAAACCCTTTGAGCTGGAACGTTATTTTGCCAAATATGAATTCTCAGTAAAGTATTTACTCTCTAGTTCTGACTGTGATGGATTGGCTGCTAAGGACTTATTGGAACTAGCTGATTCAGAAACCCGTAAAATGTGGGAGAATCTGAAGTTAGGATATACAGAGTCTTTGGGTTTACCTCAACTAAGGCAAGAAATAGCTAAATTGTACCAGGGCATAAACGAGGAAGATATTCTAATTGTTGCTCCAGAAGAAGGAATTTTTATAACGATGAATACACTATTAGGTGAGGAAGATCACATTATTTGTACGTTTCCAGGTTATCAATCTCTTTATGAAATAGCTGAGTCCTTAGGATGTGAAGTAACAAAGTGGCAGCCAAGCGAAGAAGATAATTGGAGACTTGATCCAGCGTTCTTAGAAAGCAATATCAAGTCAAACACTAGACTAATTATTATGAATTTTCCTCATAATCCAACTGGAAGTTTGGCTTCAAAAGAAGATTATCTAAGAATTGTCGATATAGCTAAGCAAAATAATATTTATCTTTTCTCTGATGAGATGTACAAATTTTTAGAGTTAAATCCTAAGGACAGATTACCCTCAGCGGTTGAGCTATACGATAAAGCTATTACACTGTTTGGAATGTCTAAAACTTTTGGTATGGCAGGAACTCGTATTGGTTGGGTAATTACGAAGGATAAGAAACTTTATTCTGAAATGGCAGCCTTTAAAGACTACACAACAATTTGCAGTAGTGCTCCAAGTGAAATTCTATCTTTGATAGCATTGAGAGCGAAAGATACAATAATTCAGAAGCACTTAAAAAGAATTAATAGGAATTTAGGTTTATTAGATGATTTCTTTAAAAAGTATTCTAATTTATTTAGTTGGGTAAGACCAAAAGCTGGAACTATTTGTTTTCCTAAATTGTTATTTGATAAAAGTTCTTTTGATTTCTGTGAAGATGTTGTAAAAGAAGCGGGGATAATGGTGCTACCTTCAACCGTATATGATTATGATGATAAACATTTTAGGATTGGTTTTGGCAGGGAAAATATGCCAGAGGCATTACAAGAATTTGAAAGTTATGTGTATAAAAAATTAACTTAATATGGTATAAGTATTGGTAACTATGAGAGTAAAACTAGACGAACTTAAAAATCTAACTCAAAAAGCAGTTCTTAAATATGGATATACTGACAATGAAGCTGAAGTAATTCAGGAAATACTTCTTTATGCACAATTGCGTGGTAATAATCAGGGTGTGGTTAAGCTAATTGGTAAAGGTATCCCTAAGAGAGAAAAAGCTGCTAGCCCAAAAATAGTTAAAGAAACTCCGGTTTCTGCCCTTTTTGATGGAAATGAAACTCATGCCATGGTGGTAATGAACCAGGTTGCTGAAACAGCAATAGAAAAAGCGAAAAAATCAGGAATTGGAATTGTTGGTAATTTCAATACTACTGAATCAACAGGCGCATTAGGATATTATGTGAGTAAAGTTGCAAAAGAGGGCTTGATCGGAATTGCTTATGCTTCTGCACCATTCCAAACAACAGCACCATATGGATCAACAGAGGCTCGTTTTTGTACTAATCCAGTAGCCTATGGGATTCCTACAGAAAGTGATCCTATCATTTTAGATATGACTACATCTGCAATGGCATATTATGGATTAATAGAGGCTAAAACAGCAGGCAAAATGGTTCCTGATGGTACAGGATATGATAAAGATGGTAATCCTAGCCAAGATCCTGCAGAAATTATGTCAGGTGCATTAAAAACCTTTGGTGGGCACAGAGGTTCCGGGCTGGCGTTGATTGGTCAAATTTTTGCTGGTGCTCTAGTACAGGCTGAATCATTCAACAGTGATAGTGATAATGCTGGAAATTTAGTTATGGCAATTGATCCTGAAATACTGACATCAAAAGAGACCTTTACTAAAGAAGTATCCTCTATAATCGAGCGAGTAAAATCTGCCCGAAAAGCTGAAGGTGTATCTGAAATTCTTATACCAGGAGAACGTGGTAACTCATTTAATGCAGAAATTTTAGCCTCAGGCGAAATTGAAGTTGAGGATAACCTTTATAGTGAACTTAAAAAAGTAGCTGGAGAGTAGTTACAGCTTCTCTATAATATCAACAACATCTTGAGCACAACCCCACGAAAGCGTAAAACCAGCTCCTAAAACTAAAATTACCATATGAGAAGTATATCATTTTAAAGGTAAGTTAAGCATAAACTTGTTGTTGAGGATATAAAATTTGCTGCATGTAATTGAAGCTGTAATCTAATGGGCTGATATGGTATAGTCCACTCAAATGAAAAACGACAGTCAAAGTATTGACTTTCGGGCTATAGTCCTGAGTCTTGCCGAAGGGTAATTTATGGTTTAAAGTACATTTGTTATGAAAAAAAGTAAACAAATTGCTAAACAAAATGAGTTTACCGAGTTTTTGCTTTATACAACACCAAATGGAAAAGTAAAGGTTGAGATATTTCTTCATAATGAAAACATTTGGTTGACTCAAGCTAGAATTGCCGAACTTTTTGGAGTAAATCGTCCCGCCGTTACTAAACATTTAAAGAATATATTTGAAACCGGAGAACTGAATAAAAAATCAGTTAGTTCCATTTTGGAACATACTGCAAAAGATGGCAAGAAGTACAAAACCCTATTCTATAACCTGGATGCGATTATTTCAGTAGGGTACAGAATAAATAGCTCTCAAGCAACGCAGTTCCGTATTTGGGCAACAGAAAGGCTTAAAGAATACATCATCAAAGGGTTTACCATGGATGATGAAAGGCTCAAAGATCCTCACAATATTTTCGGTAAAGACTATTTTGAAGAGCAACTTGCCCGAATACGAGACATAAGGTCAAGCGAAAGACGCATGTATCAGAAAATCACTGACATTTATGCAGAGTGCAGCGCTGATTATGATCCAAATGAAAAGATTACTAAGCAATTTTTTGCAACAGTGCAAAACAAGCTCCACTTTGCGATTACCAGTAAAACTGCCGCAGAGATAGTACACGAAAGGGTAGATAGTAACAAGCCATACATGGGGCTCACTGTTTGGAAAAACTCCCCAAGGGGTAAAATTAGAAATCAGATGTCGTTATTGCCAAAAACTATCTGAATGAGCAAGAACTTGATCTCCTTAATAGAATCGTTACTATGTATCTTGATTATGCGGAAATGCAGGCTAATCGTGGGATCGTCATGTATATGAAGGATTGGGTATCAAAGCTGGATGCATTTCTAAAATTTAACGAGCGACAAATACTAGACGACATCGGAAAAATAAGTCACGAAGTTGCAGAAGAACTTGCCTTGAAAGAATACGAAAAATATCGCAGAGAGCGGGACAAAAAATTTATCTCCGACTTTGATCAAGTTACAAAGAAACTTTTGAGGAAAGCTAGAAAATAAAATTTGTTGCATATAGTTGAAGCTGTAATCTAGTGATTGGTATTAAGTGGAATTTTGGATTCAGCGTTATCTTTCATTGATTGAGAAACTTAATAAGAAACTGCAAACTTTCCCAGTTGTGAATAGATACCGGGATAATTTTCTTTTTTGTTTTAGCAAGACTTTTTAACTTTTTTTCCAGATCCTTAGCTTCCACTAAATCAGACTTTGTTAGAAGTATTATTTCTTCCTTTTCCAAAAGTTTTAAATTATATGCTTTTAGCTCTTTTTGAATAACCTGATAATCATTTAGGGGATCTATAGATTCAGCGGAGATTAAATGAAGTAAAAGATTAACTTTTTCTATATGTTTTAGGAATCTGTGACCCAAACCGCGTCCTTCTGAGGCGCCCTCAATTAAACCCGGAATATCAGCCAGAATTTTTCCGTTTAACATCCCCAAATTCGGCTCAAGCGTCGTAAAAGGATAACTTCCAACTTTAGCTTCTGCATTTGTAATCTCATTTAAAAGTGAGCTCTTCCCCGCATTCGGAAGTCCAATTAAACCGAAATCAGCAATTAATTTAAGTTTTAAGCTTAATTTTTTCTCCTCTCCCGAAAGCCCGGGTTGGGCGCGTTTTGGAGTAGTATTCCTGGATGATTTAAAAAATGCATTTCCTCTTCCACCTAAACCGCCCTTTGCAAGAAGAATCTTTTTATTTAATTCATTTAATTCTATTTCTGCTCCAGATTCCTCAATTAAAAAAGTGCCGATCGGCATAATTAGAGTTAAATCTTTCCCGTTTTCTCCGCTTCTTTGATTACTTTTTCCGGCAGTTCCATTATCTGCAGAAAGGGTAGACTTTGCTAAGAATCTGTTCAGCGCATAAAGATCCGTGGTTGCTTCCACTAATACATCTCCGCCTTTTCCCCCGTCACCCCCATCTGGCCCTCCGTGTTTTCCAATAAAAGAAACGCACCCCGGCCCACCATGTCCTCCTTTTACAATAATATCTACTTCATCAATTAACATACTCACGTATTATGGCTTAAGTTTGAGCGATAAACAATTATTAAAACGAAAAGACCATTTTTGGAAACTAATAAGCAAAGCTTGCGAGCTAACGCTCTTAGGATTCTGAAACAAGTTCAGAATGACGATGAAGACAGGGGTTGAAATGACTTCTAGCTAAAGTGTTGGGGTTGCTTTTTGTTCTAATGCGAAGCAGGAGCTCCGCTCATGTTGTCTACTCTTTCCTCTAAATCATAAGCAAAGCTTGAAATTCTTCCTATGGTCGAATTTTCAAATTCTTCTCTAGTTGGAGTATCATCTTCCAAATATGCAAGTTGCCTGCCAATTTTATCCAGTCTTCCCGTTAGTCTTTTCTCAACTCCATCTATTTTTCCGTCCAATCCCTCTATCTTTCCTTCCAACCTCTCACCCAATTTATCCACCTTTTGATCGACTTTATTAATTGTGCTCAGCAATTCCTGCTTGACAGCACCTTGCCCATTAAGAATAGCCTGAAGCATTTTTTGCGTATCATTCATAGTATAGAAAGTATACATCAATAAGATAAAGTCCTCAAGCTGTAAGATTGTAATTATTCAGTTCTTGCCAGTAAACTGTCATTCCGAGTGTAGCGAGGAATCTCAAGATTAACCTAGAGATCTCTCACTATGTTCGAGATGACAAAATCGCTGGGTAACTCTGAATAGTTACGTAAGATTTGCCTTGCGGATTCGGATGTTTTTTGGGGTTATTTCTACTAACTCTTCATCATTTATATATTCAACTGCTTCCTCAAGACTCATAAACTTTGGCGAATTAAAATGTTCTGAGGTTCCTTCTCCACTTGAACGGTGATTAGTTTGAGATTTTTCTTTACAAACATTTACTGAAATATCCTCAGATCTTGAATTCATCCCTATTACCTGACCTTTGTATACAGAAATTCCAGGGCCAATAAACAATGTACCCCTGCCTTGTGCTCCAATTAAAGCGTATAGCTTTGTTACACCATTTTCATGTACAACTAAAGATCCATTATCTCTTTCAAAACCTTTTTCAAGATTCTGACCAAACTCTAAAAAATTGGTATTTAGAATTCCCATACCTTTTGTATCAGTTATAAACTCGGATCTGTAACCAAAAAGCTCTTTTGTTGTAATTATAAACTCCATTGTTACTGTACCATCTAAACTATTCATATCCTGCAAGCGCCCGTGACGAAGTCCCATTTTTTGCATAACAATTCCCTGAAACTCCTCTGGAACTTCAATATAAACTTTTTCATACGGGGTTAAAATTTTTCCATCAACGTCTTTTTCTATAACAACAGGGCGGGAAACCTGAAATTCAAACCCCTCACGCCTTAATCTTTCAATCAGAATTGTAAGGTGCAGCTCACCCCGACCTGATACAACCCAACCTCCAGAAGCATTTTCAACTTTTAACGCAACATCATCCTCTGCTGCTTTCATTAATCTCTCTTCAATCTGACGGGATGTCTTAAATTCTCCTTCTTTACCTGCAAAAGTTGAAGTATTAACCCCAAAAGTCATTTTAACAGTTGGTTCCTCTATAGAAAGAAGTGGCAGAGCCGAAGTATCCATATTATCTGTTATAGTTTCACCTATTGTTATATTTGGAATCCCGGAAATAGCAACAATATCTCCGGCAACAGCCTCATTTTCTTCTTGTTTTTCCAAACCAACAAAGCTCATAAGGGAAGTTAGTCTGCATTTGCTTTTATTTCCTTCCCTTGAAATGTGTATCACATCCTGATTTTTATTAAGCCTACCTTCAAAAATCCTGCCTGTTGCTACCCTTCCTTTAAAATTATCCGATGTTACAGAAGTTACAAGCATCTGAAGAGGCTTTGTTTCATCACCTCCCGGCTCAGGAATATGTTTTAAGATTGCTTCAAAAATCGGTATAATATCTGTCATATTCTCAAGATTTTTTTCTTCTCCTGCGAGTCCCTTTTTTGCAGATGCATATATGGTTGGGAAATAAGCACTTTCTTCGTCTGCCCCAAGTTCAATAAACAGATCAAATGTTTTATTTACTACATATTCAATCCTGGCATCCGGTCTGTCTATTTTGTTTATAACTACAATTATTTTTAAGCCCATTTTCAAAGCCTGTTTTAAAACAAACCTTGTTTGAGGCATTGGACCCTCCTTTGCATCTATAAGAAGCAAACAGCCATCTGCAAGCTTTAAAACCCTTTCGACTTCTCCTCCAAAGTCAGCGTGTCCAGGAGTATCTATAATATTGATTTTCGTACCTTTGTAGGAAACTGAGGCGTTTTTGGAAAAAATTGTAATTCCTCTTTCTTTTTCAAGTTCATTGCTATCCATTATTAAAATTGTATCCGCGATGTCTTTATGGAGTTTTGTTTGGGTTTGTTTAAGCAAGGCATCCACAAGTGTGGTTTTGCCGTGATCAACGTGCGCAACGATAGCAACATTTCGAATGTTTTTCATAACAGTATATTATACCTCATTTAATGCGAAAAAGAAAGTAATACTATAGGTATCCTTAATCAAGGAGCTTCTGGAGGTAAAGCATCTAAAACAAACTCAAGGGTTTCAAGGGGGTCCATATTTGTTGTATCAACAACCAGATTAAAATATTCAGGATCCAAGAAATTTTTCACTCCGTATAAATTCTCAAATTTTTCTTGCAAGGCTTTTGATCTCTCCTGAGACTTTTCTTTGGCTTCTTCAATGGAAATCCTGTCCCTTTTAGATACTCTTTCCATGGCCACCTCAAAATCTGTTATGCAAATAATTCTAAAAACAAAAGGAAAATTTTTTGACAGCCATCCAGACAGCCGGGATTCAAAAATTATATGCTCCTCATCTTGCATTTTAGTCTGGTAACCAAAATCTATCTCTTTATCCACTTCCTCCGGAATCTCTCCAGTTTTTTCAAGTGGAATTCCATGTTCGCCGTGCCATTTTCTAAAATATTCACCTGTACTTAAATGCTGCCATCCCAGCTTTTTTGC
>Ga0155059_112_pt2 | contig 3035 bp, 2 predicted proteins | sample RifCSPhighO2_01_FD_106027 | JGI IMG/M metagenome (GOLD analysis project Ga0155059, IMG submission 106027) | Candidatus Daviesbacteria bacterium RIFCSPHIGHO2_01_FULL_37_27
GAAAAAACTGATTATTTTTAAGTATGAAAAAGATTAATTTATTTTATGTAGTATTTATTTTGAGTTTAATACTTACTGCAGTTATTAGGTTGTATTCCCTTAGTAATATTCCGCCCGCGCTTAATTGGGATGAAGTAAGTTTAGGCTACAACGCTTTTTCTATTTTGGAAACTGGAAAAGATGAATGGGGGAACACCTTGCCCTTATCTTTTAAGGGGTATGGAGATTATAAACTTCCCGGATATGTTTATCTTGATGTGCCATTCATTGCAATCTTCGGTTTAAATGAATGGGGAGTTAGGTTGCCGTCAGCAATTTTAGGAATTGGTTTTATAATTTTAATTTCACTAATACTTAAGGAGTTAACAAATATACATGTAAGAAGCTGGGCAATATTTCTCGGGGCAATTTCCCCCTGGACAATCATTATTTCAAGAATTGCACTGGAAGCACACCTGGCACTTTTTCTAACAACTTTGGGATTTTATTTTTTTCTGATGGGACTTAAAAATCCCACATTCTTATTATATAGCGGATTTAGTTTTGGCATGACAATTTTTTCTTATAATTCAAGCAGAGTAGTAACACCACTTTTAATAATTGCCCTCGGACTTTTATTCTTGAAAGAGTTAAAATCATTTAAAAGAATGGTATTTTCATCGTTGATCATTTTTTCATTATTTTTTGCAATAGCGCTGCCAAAAGCACTTTTGCAGGATTCATCTGCAAGATACAAATGGACTTCTATTTTGGATGAAGGCGCGATAAATAGGATTAATGAACTACGCGGATCTTCTGCCCTCCCTCCTTCATTGGCAATGGTCACCTACAATAAAGTTACATATGTTGTACCAGAAGTCCTTAAAAATTACGTTTTACATTTGGATCCACGTTTTTTATTTTTAACAGGAGGATCAAATTATCAGTTTAGTGTTCCGGGGTCTGGAATGTTTTATCCAATACTTGCCCCGTTTTTTGTATATGGATTTTGGGTAATTTTTAAAGAAAGAAAAAAATGGCAATTTTTCATGGTTGTATGGCTTTTAATTTCTGTAATTCCTGCTGCAATAACTAGAGATTCTCCCCATGCTCTAAGATCTTTAATGATGATTTTGCCGGTTGTAGTTATAAGTTCGATAGGACTTGATAAGTTCGTGGGGTTATTCAAAAACAAAGGAGCGTTTGTTAAGCTGCCGCTGATTTTTGTTTTGCTGGTTAACCTTTATTTTTTCTGGAATAATTACTCTGGAGAATACGCAAAAAATTATTCATGGAGTTGGCAGTATGGATACAAAGAGGTAGTGAATTATATAAAAGAAAATGGCGGGCAATATGAAAAAATATATGTTACAAAAAAATACGGTGAACCCCATGAATTTTTGCTGTTTTACATGGGATGGAAACCGCAGCAATATAGAAATGATCCGAATCTATCGAGATATTTTAGATCAGACTGGTATTGGGTAGACTCCTTTGATAAGTATGTTTTTGTAAATGATTGGGAAGTGGTGGGGAAAGTGGACAGGATACAGGGTACAGGTGACAGTTTACTAATCACAAGTCCGGGGAATTATCCGGATGATGTAAAATTTTTAAAAACCATAAATTTCCTGGATGGCAAACCTGCATTTGATATTGTGGAAATTTAAATTTAAAGCTGAAATTCTGTTAAAGGTTTTGGAGGTGGATGGGGAATATAACTTTCTGAAATATTAACCAATTCCTCAGGATTTCTTGCAATATAAAATTGCCACCTTCTTTGATGCATATACCAGCCTTTTTCCAGACGATCTTGATCAATAGCTTCATCATGCTTTTTTCTTAATTCTAAGTAAATTCTGTCTTCGTTAAGTAATTTACTCCTTCTTTCCCATTCTTCAGAGCTTGTGGGAGGTTTACCTGTTACAATTTCGTGAAAATCTCTACTCCACTCATTTATGACTTCCTCGGATTCATGGATAATATCAAAGAATAATTTATGATTGCTGCGGAAATGTCTGGATCTCTCTTCGCTGCACTGCTCAGTTTGATACCATTCTCTCTTTGCTCTTTCCATATGCTGATTATAACATATAAATATTATATACTCAAGATATGGGGTTTTGGAGGAAGTATTATTTATTAGGTTTAATTTTGATTCTAGCCATAGTTTTACGCTTCTGGAATCTAGCGGGAAATCCTCCTGGACTTACCTGGGATGAGGCTGCACTGGGGTACAATGCGTACTCTTTGATGCTAACCGGGAAAGATGAATATGGGAACCTTCTTCCATTAAACCTGAAGTCCTTTGGTGATTATAAACCAGCTTTTTATGCTTATTTGGATATTCCTTTTGTGGCTGTATTTGGATTAAATGAACTTGCTGTTAGATTACCGTCTGCCATATTTGGGGTATTTGGGGTATTTGGGGTATATTTGCTAACTTCGGAACTATTTAAAAAAAGAAGTTTGGCTCTTTTTGCAGCGTTTTTTCTTGCAATTTCTCCCTGGCACATACAATTTTCCCGTCCGGCTTTTGAGGCTGGTGTCGCTTTAACTTTTAATATCTTTGCAATTTATTTTTTTATAAAAGCCCTGGAAAAGAAAAAATTGCTTATTGTTTCATCTGTTTTTTTTGGACTATCACTCCTTACGTATCAGGCTTCTAAAATGTTTGTTCCCCTTATGGTTGCAGTTTTAATGGTTATTTACTGGAACAAAGTAGAAAGGTCTAAATTTGCGGTTTATTCACTAATAATTTTAATATGTTTCTTAGGAGTTTTAGCATATACATTTTTTTCAGGTCAAACCGGAAGACTTGTTACTCAAAACGTTTTTGCGTATCAGAGGTCGAGCGAACAAACTGAAATTATTTCAGGAGAGGATGGATTATTAGGCAGTAGCTTAGAGTTTAATATCTTGCACGGTCAATGGTGGGAATATGCAAGGGGAATTGCTGAGCGGTATTTAATATATTTTTCCCCAAAAATGCTTTTTATTGACGGGGATTATTCTCAAAGACATAAAGTTCCAGATCTTGGCGCGCTTTATTATTT
>Ga0155059_108_pt1 | contig 1499 bp, 2 predicted proteins | sample RifCSPhighO2_01_FD_106027 | JGI IMG/M metagenome (GOLD analysis project Ga0155059, IMG submission 106027) | Candidatus Daviesbacteria bacterium RIFCSPHIGHO2_01_FULL_37_27
ACCGGATATAGATTACAAAAGTAATAGGAGCGGATATTTAAGGGAGGGGGAGTATGTAATATCACTAAGATTTCAAGGGGTTGAAAAGCGGTCTTATTTTGATATGTATTTAGACAATATAATTGAACCTGTTTATCAAATAAAAGCTGATGGAGTACCTATACTGAAAATTTGGAAAAATGATCTAGACCACCTAAGATCCGGATGGAGCAATGAGGAGATTATAGATAATTTAAAATATACGAAGAACGGTAAGGGAATATTATTTGACATAGGTAAAGAGGTTAAGTTGTCCCGCCTGGAAGTAAACTATGACCAAAATGGTTGTCCTGAACTCGATTCTGGATATTTAATGATTTCAAAGGATAGAAATGTGTGGGAAAGAATCCCTGGTGTATTGCCTGAGGAAGTGAGAATTAAAACTCTTGGTATTCAGCCTCGTGATGGAAGTTTTATTGAACCATTCGCAGGTCAAACAGCAAGATATATAAATTTTTTTGTTACACCTGTAGATACTTGTGTCACTCAGATAGAAAGAGTAAGATTGTATTATTTCAAATGAGAATGAGCATTGTTTAGGTATATGAGTTTATTGTTTAACATTTTTAAGAAAGCTGCGTATACACTTAGAGGGCGTCACTTAAACAGATTCCACCTTGTTCGTATAGCACTAAATTTTCTGTTGAGTAATTTGAAACCGGATTTTGTGATAGTTGATGGTAATCGTATGTTTTTAGATAAGGGTGATAGCATGCGTTTATCGATTCTTGGTATATATGAACCACTGGCGGTTAAAAACTTTCAAGAAAGTGTTCAGGCTGGGGATGTTGTTTTAGATATTGGTGCACACATAGGATATTATACCCTTATGGCAGCAAAACGGGTTGGTAAAAAAGGGAAAGTATATGCATTTGAGCCGAATGATGACAATAGTGCTCTTTTGACAAAGAATCTCAAGATCAATGGATATAAAAATGTTACAGTTATAAATAAGGCAATTGCAGAATCTACGAAAAAGGTTAAGCTATTTCTTTCCCGAGTCAGTACTGGAATGCACAGTCTTATTGATATAGATAATGATGCTGAATTTAGCATGTTAGTTAATACTGTAAGCATTGATGATTTCTTTGGTAAAAATCCACCGCGGATTTCTGCTATAAAGATGGATATTGAAGGCGGAGAGTTTGCAGCACTTGAAGGGATGACCCGGATACTCACAAAAAATAAACATATAAGTATTTTAACTGAATTTTCTCCTTTCTCAATGAAAATGGCCAAGAAATCTCCGCTTGGATTTTTAAAACTTCTAAAATCCTATGGTTTTAATCTATATAGCATTGATGAGGTGTGCAAGTCAACCCTGCCTATTAATAATCTGCAAACCTTTCTCTTAACTTGTCCGGTAGATCGTGATTGGCATATTAATTTGCTAGCAGTAAAATAACTTTTAGCTCTTAGTTGGTTTTTTGGCAATTGCAAATAATGAGAGTCCAATAGGA